>Ga0193743_1000813_pt1 | contig 24381 bp, 24 predicted proteins | sample L2c2metaG_FD_143038 | JGI IMG/M metagenome (GOLD analysis project Ga0193743, IMG submission 143038) | Soil microbial communities from a riparian zone of the East river system, Colorado, United States - L2c2 | ecosystem: Environmental > Terrestrial > Soil > Riparian zone | place: USA: East River...
CATCTATGCTGCGTGGACCTCCCGCCCTCACAGCTTGTATAAGACTCCTTTTTAATAGTTCAGGATCTTTATGTTTCAGTCTAAAAACCTTCGGTTTTTGCCCAAACCATTAGTAGTGTTCAACTCCTTATCCAATTCAAATCCCATAATCATCATTGAAAATGTCTCTTGACCTTTACCCTCCTTCCTTAAGTCACCGTAAACTTTCGACCACATAGACTGGGGAAGCTGGCGCTTTTCCTGGTACGGCACTCACGTGCACGGTCGTGGAACGCTAATCCCTCCGCAAAGGTTCTTGAGCTGTTGTATCACCTTTTCTTGATCGTCAAAAACAATCCCATGCATCCCAAATGATCGAGCCGTTAGAACGTTCTCCAGTTTGTCATCGACAAAGATCGTGCGGGATGGGTCGATTCCAGTCTTGTCGATCACATGTTGATAAAAACCAATGTTGGGCTTGCGCTCTCGAGCAGCTGCACTGAAACCAATCAACATTAGCTGTACTGACAGGGTAGAGCGGTACGTATAAAAACCTACGATGTGAATGTGTGATCAAAAAGGGCCCACTCCTCAGGTGTAGCCTTTGTAGATAACACTGCCCAATCTGGAGCCGAGATGTTCGACATTGCGTAGATGTTAAGGCCAGATTCTCTGAGTCCCCAAATAATCTCCAGAAGTTTTGGATTGCTCTGCAGTGAATCACGAGCAGCTTCAAAGGCGCCTTTGACATCAGCGGCAGCGATACTAAATTCCTGCGCGACGATAGAATAAGCTTCGTCCTCTGTCAGATTCCCTTTCTCATATTCGAACCAGTGGAACGAAGAAAGGATCTTTTGAAGGGTTTTCGCAGGAAGTGGTGACTTTGGGGTGGAGGCCGACCAGGTAAACAGAACATCACCAAGATCAAATATGACGGTCGTATAGCATTTGGACTTGGACAAGTTGGGGGTAATGTCTAGTTGACACATGTTATCGTGAGTGATAGTAGTATTGGAATGACACTAAGAATTTTTTTTTGTGTACTTTGAATGGCTAGCACTCTCAGGCTTACCTTATATACTGTGAAACGCCAGCGATTCGACCTAAGGGGATACATCTGTACAGGAGAGATGATCATTAAGGATGATAGGCCAACTTGACGATGCTTCTGTGATTTTATTAGATATGGGACCGCCACAGAACAAAGCAATACCCGGAGTAGAAGTTTCCAAGTACTTTGGATCCACCGTGGATTTGGCTCGGCTCGACTTCGGCCTGAACCGCGACTGTCGCAGGAAATTAATGCTTAATATCATGGGATGAACGAAGGCGAAAACTTAAAAGCCTACGAATAGTATAACTGGAGGCGAAATGTCTAAGCGCTGACACGTACCTTTGATATGATACCGTCGTTGTGTTCCAACTTACCTGATGTGTACATAAATAGTCAATTTCGATTGCATGTGGCATTAAATTTCTTGGAATTTCTCGGACTCGGTTAGGTAGATACCAATAGATTTCACGTTTGGCCAGCGCAGGTCTAGCGCCTTGCAAACGGGTAAAGAAGAATACTACAACTACGGTAAGAATTCTCATTGTGATTACTTAATCCTTCCTAATTCGGTTGAGCTTGGTGTTTTAGGTTTGATAACTATAGATAGTTATCGTCCGCACAAAAAGAAAGTAAAAAAAATACTGACAATAGTAATTATCCGTAAACAGGATCTAAAAAACAGTCAAAATATACTGAAAAATTTAAAAATGTTGCCCATGCTCGAAACTGACAATATTCAACACCGACATTGTGATATTTGGACAATTAATTCGACGTTCAGCAGAAATCAGTTATATTTTACAATTATAGCAGCAAATCAATTTTCATGTAGCCTTCCATATATAACATATAAGCGACTCTGACATATATCATGAGGTAGACAGCTCAAATAATATTTCGCAGTGCGCATGCGTACCCGGAGCAAACGGGACTCGAGTAAAGAATCAGATATGTTTACAAAATTTGCGTGCGTTTTCTTTAAAACTTTCAGTATCATTGGCGGTCCCCAAAATTCCAATACCATGTGCACCGAATCCCTTCCCACAGTCTTTTGCCTGCATCTTCGAAAGGCTTGATTGCGGCCGCCATTGATAGACGTGGAAATTATGGTTGTTTCGCAAGCATGGGGACATGGATAGGTAATTTACTTGACGCAAGTCCTGTCAAACAGTCGTTAGACTTTTTAATTTATTATTAGGGAGATTCTAATTTTATCTCTAATCAGCTCCATATATCAGTGAAATCATTAAAATTACACGCCTGATAAGGCCGAATGTGGACTCCGTTAGTTAATCCAGAAAAAAAAAATTGGAACCCCCCAATATCAGACAAAATATGACATCTGGGGTTGGCACTGCAGATCCAGCATGTATCGCCCACAGGAGCTTCATCCTACACGTTATCCCCCTATACAAATGATGTAAGTAAATCCATCTGGCATTTTGATATGATAAGATAATGTGTCTATGAGCGTGCTCGGGTCTGCCATTTTGAAGATTTAAGCCCGGTTTCCAGGGCTTAGCTAAATCTGATGGCTGGAACGGACAAGCGAAGCCGAAGCTAGGTGTTCGGACCGTTTGTTTGGGTTCCAGCCCTGTTTAAGGCCGTGATAAGGCCGCATCGCGTCGGCCTCTATCAACTCTTGCTAGAATGGGAAGTCTTAGCCGGGTCGTCTCGATGCGGCCTTATCACGGCCTTAAACAGGGCTGGAACCCAAACAAACGATCCGAACACCTAGCTTCGGCTGGGTGGTGGATATCCGGCTCAACAGCAGCCGTCCCATGTGCCTTCTTGACCAATGATACAATTTGCTCAAATATTCTCCCTTTTTTATCTGGCGGTGGTCTTCTGTGTATTCCTAGGTGGAGCGACGATGGGTGACGATGACCAGCTATAGCTCAGTACCTAAATATGGACAAGATAAGTATCGTAAAATTTCCCGATTTGCTACATTTGGGGATGAGGTTCCCAAACTGGGTTCATCTGACTCACAAATATTTCAATATCACCCCTTCAATTTACATACCCTCAAACAGGTGCCAATCTCAGTAGTAATCTGGCCTTGGCAAAAAAATAAATCAACCTTGTATAAAATTTCCCGATGCCGAAAGCACCCTTTGATCACAGCAGACCCTATCATCAAATCTAAGCGACTCGGACATGTAGAGAGCTCATAATCAGAAGTGCACACCTACTCGGAACTAGACAATTACACGGGAACTCGAGTAAAGATTCAGATATGTCAGATCTGCGTACGACACTGCGTGAGAGTTCAGCGGAATCAAAAGGATCCTGAAAAAGATCTTCAGATCTTCTTTCATTTTTTATAACCGTATAGGAATTCGAAGATTTGCATACATGATGCGCCGAAAGGGCGTACTAATTTTGGCACACAACTAATCCCAGATAAGCCTCGTGAGTATAAGATAACGGTATTGATATGATACACAATTACCCAATTTTATCATGCATGTGGGAAGTGCACATATTGACTATTTTGATTGAGGCGTGTGCTCAGAGAAAATATTTCGTGCTCAGATGCCCGGGCTTGGTATCTTACTAGAGTCGGGAGAAAATTTTAACGACACTTAGAAGTTCAACTGTCCGTTAACTCCTTTAGTATGAAGTTTCCTAATCTCACGGAATCGAGTCTCACGGTGCTAGTAGCCTTGCTACTGTGGCGACCATTCCGCATGTCGGTAAGCGTTAAAAAAAATTCTGTAGGAGTAATAGCTTATCAGAAGTAAACGAAGATTTCACCAACGAGTTGCCTCATCAGGCAGCGTGCGAGGGGCAGGTGTGCGTAAGCCATTAAGCTGGAATTTATTTCAACTTATGTGTTATGCAGACATAAATATAGTTAAGAAATTTTAAATAGATTCAACGCAGCCAAAGAAGTTCTGTTCTAACTTCTGCCTTTGAGTCCAATAATCAAGATTCAATGGTTGCTTCTCCAATAAGCCCGGCAGCACGCGGATCCCTGATGCTGACTATGCATTGGAATGGATCAGGTTTCCTGTGGATGGAAATGAATAAGACTCAATTAGCTGATAGCCTAATATCAGGATTAAGAAAAAACGTACCCAACGAAGCTAGGATAATTAGGAATAGGAGTGATCTCATTCCCAAATTCATCTTTAGCCTTCTTTATATCAAACGTTGCAACCAAGCTTGCAATTACAAGCCAAATCTGCTGGTCCGCAAAGTACTGACCGACGCACACCCGCCTACCAAAGCCAAAGATGAAGTTCTTCGGATCAATCTCCTTCGAACGTGCTGCATCTAAACCTAGGAACCTCTCAGGTTTGAAGCCGGAAGGATCTGGGTACATTTCTTCGTTGTGCGTCATCGACCAGATATTAGGATGGATGATCGTTCCAGCTGGGATGAGGTGGCCTTCATAGGCGTCGTCCACGAGAATTTGATGCGAAGGGGCTGCAATTTAACATATCAGGCATGTGAATTAAACCAAGATTTTCGATAGATCGCGTACATAGCGGCGCAGCAGGGTTCCAACGCAAGACCTCTTTCACTAAGGCTTCGATGTAAGGTAATGAATCCCTGTCATTGAAAGTGGGAAGGCGATCTCTCCCAACAACTCGATCAATTTCTTCCCGAGCAGCCTTGTGTACTTCAGGGTACAGGGTAGAGGCGAGGAAGAAAGAGCTGAAAATAGAATAGGTCTGTTGATCTGTTAGTCGAACCCAAATACGAAATCAACTAGGACTAACGGAATCAGTTCCAGCTTAGAACAAAAGATGTTAAAATTTTCGCCAACAAACACAGCACCACGCTCGACTTACCAGCATATAGCACTGCTGAGGTTTCCTTGATGACTTGTTCTTTTTCTTTAGGAATATCGGACCCTCCTAATTCTTCTAATAGTCGCGTAACATAGCAGGCCGCAGCGTTGCCAGAGAGCTACGAAATATATATGTTTTGAGATTAGAGAACATAGAGATACTGAGAGAACAATAACACTCACCCAGCTTTCTTTGGTGTTTTTGAATGGCCCTTCGAGAATTTCGGTACAATACTTCTTCCCTGTTTCTGCGAATTTTTTGAATTCGGCTCCTGGGAACCACGTTGGCACATATCTTACTGTCACGTCGATTAGAAGAAATGTCGATGCGACCGCCATAAAATATCTTACAAATGGGGAGTTTATCCACCATGAATCCAATTCCCTGAGACGTGACGAGCGCATCAATGGCTTTTTTGACCACAGGCATATACTCGTCCTTCTCCTTCAAGTCGTAGCCGTACGTGCTGGTATCCTGGTAAATCCCTGCATCACAGAAAGTTCATAGTGAAACAGACTTACAATCTCATGATCGCAGACCCAGTGAGGCTCACATAGAATTATCAGCTTTTCTCAAAAAAAAAGAAAGGCATATTGAACGGAATAGCTTACTGTTCAACTCGATAGAGCCAGTCATTCGGATTCACTACCATTTTTTTCAGGAATTTTGTTGTCGCGTCTTGTTGTAGTTGACGCCATTCTCGAACGGCACGATTGTTGAGGTTCTGGTGCATAACCCTTCGGTGCTCCTTCCATTTCTCCCCATAGTTGTAGAATGTCATATTAAATCCCCACCCGATCCTTCAGAGAAGTTCCAAGTGGACGTCAGTTTAATAGTATTTTTTGACTGGTGCATAGAACGAACTGACAAGTCGATCATAATACTGCGTGGTCTATCAGAATAAAGAAGGGAGCGCTTATCGAGAAGCGCAAATGCAATCTTTGGGTCATTGATGACGATGAATTTAGTTCGAAATATCGTGAAATAGATTAGGCCACCTGTTAAAGAAAAATAAGCATAGCCGTCAGCCTACCAGGAATCAAGTCGATATCAAAATTCAAAGCTTTCCATATTTCTTTCCCCAGTTATGGAACTCTACCCACGGCTTGTCGTGAGGAATTTGTTTGGCGTTACCGTATATCAAGTGAGGTTTAGGTCCAGGAGGAAGGGGTAGGTCACGCTTAACCCGTATAAATGCCTGGAAGAGGATGAAGCATGCGATAATCACAGCTGTATATGTCAGAGTAGTAGTTGATACCATGAGTGAACAGAGGGCAATCTCAAGACTCCCGGTGTTTTTGTGTGCTTTCGCCGGGTTTAAGCGGAGCTCCGATGGAGAACTCGCTTTACTTCACTAACCTCACTTTGTATCTATTGTTTGAGGTGCCCCGTTTAACCTTAAAATTCCCACCCCTGCCTCTCTATCTGGATATGGAGGAAAGTAAAGTTTTGTTCCGAATCCGGTGTGTTTTGCTAGGCAAGCCGTGCACCACCGCGCCTTACCAAAGGCGGTTGTTTGCAGATCGTGAGGCAGGGGTAGGTGTCTAGTTCTGTATTTAGCTGGAACGTTATAACCATAATCGCCGAAGCCAAAAGAGGAAATATCGCTCAAATTCCATCAGCCATGGCCATCGAAACAACATCCTTGTCTTTCGTATCACATTTTTCTACTCACATAGCGTCGTTGCTAGGTTAGTTAATATGATTATCACTCGGTCGCTAAGCTGTATGGGGCTGTGCGGAGTAAATTCTTTATCGTTCAATTAACTGCTACAACGTCTATCACTTCGTCATCTACGGAACGATTAGAATATCTTCTCAAAAGCAACGTGCTTCAAGTCGAAAGTTACGACAGGAATTGCGGAGTCATTCAACTCTTTGTATGCAGGAATTTTCCCGGCATCGTAATGCTCCTGCAGAAAGCATTAGCCACGTGAATAAAACAAGTAAAAAGAAAAGATTGACCTGGACAGAATTCCAACCGATCAAAATAATAGACATGCCCTCAACTTCTGTAGATTGACCCCAATACGCTCCCTGTGCCCCTGTTTCCCGCATCTCGGCAAACCGTTCTAAGATGGGTCCTAGATCCTTCTCGAACGTCTTGTTTTCCTTCATAAACATGTAGGTCATGTCAGTGATGGGAGCCATAAGAGCAGTTTCTGGATATTGATTGATATCAAACAGCTTCCGCTGCAAGGAAGACCCTGCAAAAGGTAGAGTTGTAGGGAGCTGAGAAGGATAGCACGAGCTTTGGGAAACTTCTGTAAGCCGGGATAGGGAGTCCCAAAGCACAGCGATGTGGTATTGTTCTGGGTCCTCAACTTGAACTCCATGCCACGCACTAGTCCCAAAAAGAGGAAAATTTAGGTTACATGACATCCATTTCTCTGTGATCTGCCAAAATACCTTATTATACCGTCGTATTTCTTTAGCGTCTCCAAGAAGTTCTGAAGAGTAGAAGAGGTCTTGACCTCTTCACTAGGTTTGAATGCAATAATGTCGAGGATGGGCATCGTCAAATTGGACTTGATATCAGTTGAGTTGTGGCCGTTGCAACTTATAGTGATGTGCCGGCCTTGGCTTGAGGTGGCTCGGGCTTGGCAAAATTATAGGCCGGGCCAAATGCCACAAGTAGGGTTGGCTTGGCCTGGATTTCAAAGGTTCGGGCCAGGGATTTAGAATATAAATGGTACATTACCTATTCCAACTCTAATAGCTTTACTACATAATTTTAATATGTATTTTAGCCTTAAATCTCTAATACTATTCAAAAAGATATGAGTAGAACTACCAAAATACAGTGACTAGAGTCAATAATGCTCGAAATCAAAATTTTGATGGATCTTAAACTCAGACGGACACGGGAATCTGCCAAATTGTATGTCAATTATTCCGGTCAATTTAGGCAGAGTTTATTTTTGAAGGCATAATTTGTAGACAACAAGTCAAAATATATACCTACAAAAGCCGGGGGTCAGGCCGGCGGCTTTGTGGTTTCCTTGTTTGCGCTTTTATAATAATAATATCATTATATTAATTGATTTTTCTGAATTTATTATTATTTCTAACGCACTTACATTTTCGCACTGGATACCGTTTCAAATTGTTTGCAAGATATCAGCCTGAATTAGCAAAAATTTAACCCTATAAGATTCTTACAGCTGTTTGAAAAATCGTAGACTTTAATAAATTACAGTGCGCTGCAAGGGGTCTTGACTCTTGAAGGAGCCTCCTAGGGCTAGTCCAGCCGGGGGTCAGGCCGGCGGCTTTGTGGTTTCCTTGTTTGCGCTAGGCCTAATTTGTTTTCGGTTTTATAATAATAATATCATTATATTAATTGATTTTTCTGAATTTATTATTATTTCTAACGCACTTACATTTTCTCACTGGATACCGTTTCAAATTGTTTGCAAGATATCAGCCTGAATTAGCAAAAATTTAACCCTATAAGATTCTTACAGCTGTTTGAAAAATCGTAGACTTTAACAAATTGCAGTGCGCTGCAAGGGGTCTTGAAGGAGCCTCCTAGGGCTAGTCCACGCTCAGTTATTTTTGTTGGCACTCTCAGCCCTTGAAGGTTTCTCACGTCATTGACAACTTAATATTCGGTTGCCAGCCAAATGAAATGAATGGACCGTGAAAGAAATGCTGCGTTTTACAGAGCAATAAAGCTAAATTTGAATAAATCCCACGTCTATTTCTGTAACAGATTCGACCTATGGAAATTTTTCACGGTTCCTAATCAAAGACGAGGTGGCAAAAGCGTTGAAAAAAGGAAGCCATCCGATGGCATCTCAAAAATCTCGATTGTAGTGTACTGTCAAACTTAGATTTATCGGTCTTCATATCGAGGGTTTTCTTCCCCTCATACGGTGCCATATGAGGGTCGGACATCAGTCTTAATCAACTTTAGGGATGCCGCATATGACTATCTATAACTCGCCAGGCGGCCCATTCTCCACCTGCAGCCCGCGCTTCCCGAACTTAAACGTTGGAGGTGTATGGTAATCATGGAGTCAAAATATATTCATTCGATAGTTACATATTGTCAAAACACTGTACTACTACTAGGAAGATGTTGCAATAGGATTTCATCGCGACAAATTTCTCTTTGTAAATTGGATGTACATATCTCTGGGTAAGCTGAGAGCGAAAGGCGAAAACCCATTCTTTGGATATGCTTTGTGCGGAGAATCTTCGGGTAAGGACCACTCCCACTGTTGAAGAATCATCGCCGCTAGTGTCCTGAGTTCGTACATGGCAAAGTTGCGCGCCGGACATTGACGGGGACCCAAAGCGAATGGTCTAATCAAGTTTGTAAGTAAAAACATTAATCGCCCCAGTACAAAGGTAGCACATACAGCCAAAGACTTGCGTCTACACGCATCTCGTCATTCTCCGACTTACCGAAGAAACGCTCCGGCTTGAAAGATGCAGCATTGGGCCAATAACTCTCGTTATGGTGGATTGCTGTGATATTCAAGATAACTGAAGTTCGAGCGGGCAGATGATAGGTTTTTCCGTTAGAGGCTTTGAGTTCCGCTGGATAATCAGATATACGAGGAACCATGTAGGTCTGGAAAATGAGTTGAATAATCATATGGATAATCATAATGTAAATTAGCTAGCAATGTACTCACAATCGGTGTATTGATCCGCAGTGACTCCCGAATGCAGGCTTGAACGAAATTCATTTTACGCAAGTTAGTCATATTTGGCTCCTCATTTCCAAGGGCGGCCAGGACTTCTTCGCGGGCGCGCTTTTGAAGTGCGGGGTCCCGTGCTAGATAGTACACGAAACTGGACATCGCGCCAGCGGTAGTATCCTGTCGTCAAACCATCAAATTTATGAGAAACCAGAGGCTAAAACTAATACGCACATGCCCAGCGATAAAGAACACAACCCTGTGGGATATAATGAGAAGATATATTATTACTGAAAACGATGAGACAACTGACATGTTATCTCGGTATTCTTCATCTGTCATGCCAGGCTCCTCCAGCATGTAGGTTAGCATGTCATTTCCTTTGTTCTCTTTTTTATGATCTAAAATTTTCTGGAATTGCGAAACTAAATAATCGATATTTTTTATAACTTGATGGCGAGGAAACCATTTCTCCAACTTGGGGAAAACGATGTAGCTGAAAAAGCAGTGAGGAGAAATGGTTTTCCAAATTGTAGAGTGCTACGTACAGAGGAGATGCGATCCCATCCATGACTTCATTGTATTGCGCAACAAAGGGGCTGTTGTCATCCTCAATGGCAGAGAAGTTGTGTCCAAGAGCGGTCGTGCCTGCCAATCACGTTAAGATGTATCTACACCGAGTTGTACTAAGCAGAAAACTCACCGACTGCATCAAGAGTAAAACGCTGTGTGTTCGCTCCCATTCAGAAAATAGCCCGGTTACTATAAGTGGGATGAAGCTTACCATTGTAAAGTCGTCCCACTGGATGAGCCCACCGTTCGCCATTTTTTTGAACAGTTTATTTCCCAGTGAAACGAATTCTGAAATTGGGAGATTCCTGGAGAGTGCAGATTTGACAACATGTGAGTGTCGTTTCCAGGCTTCTCCGTTAGAGAGAATGACGTTGGTCTTCCCTACGAATCTCCAGAGTAACAGGGCATCTACATTGATTTTAGCGTTTAATTTTTCCAGAGCAGGACGGATAAATATACCTGGAGGTTCCTCCTTGGGCCAGAGGTTGATGTTGTCGGACAAATCTTTCGCGATCTAAAATGAGTGTAAATATTGTGGGGGATAAATTCGCGTCTTTGGCGTTACCTGATGGTCAAGTACATGCACGATCCACCGACCGAGTGCATAAACAACTACGACGGTTTCGCCTTTTTCATGTGCAAAAGGTAACAGAAGGCGTTTTATGCGCACATCTTCGACCTCTCCGGAGATGTAACTCCACAGAAGGGGTATTATAGGAACTCTAGGAAGGTGACGAAGTTCGGCCGGGGGAGTGAAGGCCCACCTCAGGAAAGCAGAGATTACAACGAAGGGCAGCAAAATCTGCCAGCCAGAAGGTAAGTCGAGCATACTGAGCATTATGGGGCATTGTTGGATAACACCAGGCTCTTGATATAATGTAGATAACGACCCCTTTAGGATGATATTATCCACAAATCGCGAAATCTATCATGTAAAATAAAATTCAATGTTTCAACCTAGATCTATCCATCCTTCTCACAACCGTGGGTTCCTCCAATATTGGAGGAGGCAGGTATTCTTTTCCTTTGTGAAGCTGAAGATCTAGATAAGATTCCAACTAGTGAGAGACATCATGGAACAGAAGGCCCGGCGAACTCCAGTCTCCGTGACGACCGGTGTGGCGCTCAGGCTAATTATGGAACCAGATTGGAGTGGTTATCCTTATCCTCGATCAGATCGACTTAGGCCCCTGATTGGGTTTGAATTCCCGAGCTACCAGTATATACACTTATTGCAAAAATATGTTAAGTTCTCCACCATGCTTTTCTCCCAACTCATGCAGACCTTGAACGACCCTTTGGGGCTCGTCAAGGTGGCCTCCATCGGATTATTCGTCGTGCTGATACTCAAAATCATTAAATCGTTAACAACACGTTCGCCTTATGAGCATATTCCGGGTCCAAAGCCATCCTCTATGTTAGGTATGCTTGCCTGACTTTATTCCCAGTACCAATGCGATGATGATAAATTTCAAAATATGTAGGCTACCTCCTCGATATGCACAACCCGGATGGCCTCGATTTCCACTTTGAAATGACCAAACGATATGGGCATGTCGCAAGGTTAAAGGCCGGAATTGTTGGGGTTTGTTCATGATGCAGCAATCGCTTGACTTCCAAGGGTACTGATTCAGAGCTTTCCGTAGTCGGATGGCCTCTACATATCGGATCCTCTGGCTTTGCATACAATTCTCGTTCGCGATCAAATCATCTTCCGCGAGTCCGTTGAATTCTCGGGGTTAGTTGACATTCATTCCTTTCATTTCCATACACTCCTTGACATCGTTTTCAAGCCTCTTTGGAGTTGTTCACCATGGCGACGGATTGGCATCCGTTTGGGGTATGTTTTAATACAGTTCGGTAGGATCGTCTAAATTATCTCCTCTCTAGGGACCGCTCACAAGAAGCAGAGGAAACTTATGAACCCGGTCTTCACAGCGGCCCACGTTTCTAAGCTCTCGCCTCTATTCTACCGAATCGCCACTGAGGTATAGGTGCTACCGACTTTTGAGCTTGTCTTCCGTTACTAAATATTCCAAAGCTTCGCGACAGGCTGGCAGCCGAAATCAAATCGTCGTCTGATAACACCGTAGATATTTTGGACCGCCTGACTAGGACCGCGCTCGAACTCATCTCTCAAGGAGGCATTGGTCATACATTTAACTCGTTTGACAAGAATAGCAAGGAATTTGCAGAATTCCATGATGCCTTGAAAGATGTTCTGTAAGTTTATTTTCAAACACTGACAATGTATCGACATCTGATCACCTTTTCTCCTACATTTAGCCCCGCAGCAAGCAAAATATTCTTCCTTCTCCCATTCCTTGAATCCTGGAGGAAGATTGAACCTGTGTGGTTGCGTAGATCTTTGGGGAGCCTGGCATATATTCTTCCCTGGCCAGCTTTACGCCATTTCAAGACATCAGTCGATACCATGCACCCTGTTTGTGCTCAAGTATTCTACGAAAAGAAGGAGGCGTTCGACGAAGGAGGAATCGCGGCACTTACTAACACTGTCGCGATCTGACCACTTTACTCAGTCAGTCTCGCCTCTGCACTGTATTACCAAATATTTAGGGTTGCTGACTATTGCAACTTCATAAGTGCAAGCGAACGCGGAGGCAGATGAAGAGGATAGAATGCCTGACGAAATTGTTATCGCCAATATGAGGTCCGTTCCAAGGTCAAACCTTTGAATATATTCTGACGGGTTTCGTTCCCCAGTTCCATCGTTTTGGGAGGTCAAGAAACGACTTCTGGCGCTATGTCACGACTTCTGGATCTAATGACCTTGAATCCGAGCCTCCAGACATGGTTGCGGGAGGAGATTACTGAAGCACTGGCTGTATGTGGCCGGAAATGCAGCAAATGAGTTAAGCGCTAATGTGTTCGTACTTCTCTGGTAGAAAAAAGACGGCGTCCCTTTGGATTTCTATGAACTCAATGCTCTTCCCCGCCTGGATGCTACTTGCCGAGAGGCGTTACGTTTGTTTGCTCCTGTAACCTTTGTCTGGAGACAGTGCGTATACCTCTCTTTTTTGGCGATGTTGTACCCTGAATTTTTGTTAGGACTATGCAGGACGCTGTTGTTCCTTTGCAATTCCCGATCAAAGACGAAAAGACTGGGAAAGAAATTCAGGAAATCGTTATTTACAAAGGCACTCCAGTTTATGTTGGTTTGGGAGCAACCAATCGATCGACCACTCTCTGGGGAGACGACGCTGCCGAATTCAAACCCGAAAGGTGGATGGGTCATCACGCGCATGAAAGCACTATCGAGCAGGTCAAGACACCCGGTATATTTTCGAACATGTAAGGATTTACTACAAATAAAGTTGGGCAAATTTAATAATCAAAAACCAGGATGACCTTTTTGGGAGGGGGTCGCGCTTGCCCGTGAGTCTACAAATCGCATTTGATTTGAATATACACCATTAGCTCAATGGAACTTTACAGGGGCATGAAATTCGCATTATTGGAAATAAGTATGGTCTCTTTCTCAATTTCAAGACTTTATATCGCTCACGTTCGTTTTGAAGAAACCGTCATGTCTGTGCTCTTACCAACATTCTTTTTTGAGAAGACCAACGACATAATCGATTGGCGCTTGGGTATCACTCTCTCCCCTTATGTCAGAGGCAAGGAGGCAGAGGGTCCACAAGTTCCCATGAAGGTGTCACTTCTGTAAGTCGCTATATAATTTGATTCTAGTAATGCACCTAATATGCATCTGGTCTTTGTACTATGTAGTCATCCCAAGAATTAGTCCAAATAAACGGAATAGAATCACCTAGACGTATACATGTAGCTCATTAGAAAGCTGGAAACTGTGTTTAAGCTCTCCGGCATTCATTTTTTCAAGGTGTTCTATTAGGGTATTAAGTTTTTTTCTTACGACTTGAGTTCGGTGTACTCTGCAATTTTGCCCTTGATTTTATTCCCATCCTCGAGCTCACTTTTTGTCGTTCGGTATCCAACCAGTAGTCTGTTATTTCGAGACTGAGTTACAGTATAGTATTTGTTCTACTGTGTATGCCAACAAGCTGTGCAGGATCATTGACACTCACTTTTTGTCGTTCGGTATCCAACCAGTAGTCTGTTATTTCGAGACTGAGTTACAGTATAGTATTTGTTCTACTGGGTATGCCAACAAGCTGTGCAGGATCATTCACATTTATCTCTACTAGTTCTCGTCCACTAGACAAAAAAATTAACATGGTTAGAATCTCCTCGAAACTGTGAACAAACTGATGTAAAAATGTGATAGTTGTCGTAAGAAAATCAGGTAGTGGTGTTATAGTCTCCTCGAAAATTAGAATAAATTGATGTATAGCTATGTGTAAAAAGAATAACACGAACATGGCGGATCCAGCAGTGTAACCGAGTGACTTGACAGTGCAACATCTTCGATTTAACTTGCGGATTGCGAATTTCTTTTTTGATGTATTTCACTCTTTTGCATACATTAAAACTGTTTTCTTCAATTTTGATTTTTTTCACTATGCCATTCTCTCAAAAGTTCATGCTCGGCATTTCCAAGGCCCCCATTTTCAAATTCTATCAAAAACCAACAAAATTGTATATTTTAGGGTATCTTTCACATGTATTCTTCAAGGTGATTCCAACGCACCAAAAATCGTCGCCGTAGGCCCAGTGTGTCCCGAGATAGTACATTCAGAACTTTTGACATCGGAATTTTGTCACATGTGAACCACCGCAAACCAACCGCGAACAGCCTTGTTACTATTGAAAATCCATTTTATTATTTTCAACTTATTGTTTATAAACATTTTAAAACTGGTATAGAAAATTTGGGTGAGGAGCAGGAAATTTACTGGGAAATTTTTCAATGCAAAAGGTTCCGGAATTTAAACTGATATTAGTAATCCGGTACACGGTCAGCTAAGGACCCTGTCCGGCGGTCGGCTAATCAAAAAGAGGCGATCCAGGTTCTGTTGCCATAATTATTGTCCGGAACCAGATCCGGCATAGGAGTCTTCAAGCCCCTCTTTTTTCCCGGATACTCCCCCGGCCCAAAGGCCAAAATTTCAAAAAATTTGTCCGGAATCGGATCATGGCTCTCATAACATAGACCGGGGTCCTAGTGGAGACTATTTCCTGATGATCCAATTCTAGATGACCCTTCTGCCGAGCGCCTGCGTCGCCTCAGGTATAAAAGGATTACATTTTCTTGCTTCTCACTGCAGCAGCATTCTTGTTATATAACATCGACCGCAGAGCTATCCCCGAAAATGGTCGCTGATAAACGTGTTTGGTTCAGCGAGTGCTTGCCTCTTGCCCATTTGACAATCGCTGATCGTTGAATTTACAGTTACCGGAGCTTCTGGCGGACTGGGAAAAGCACTCACAGAGGCAGTCCTCGAGTCCGGGGAGTGCGTCGTTGCTACAGCTAGGCGGACTTCGGTTCTGGATGATCTCAAAGCTCGTTATCCTCCTACTCAATTGCTTATCACCGAGCTGGATGTGTCCGTCAATGAGCAAATCGATCGCGCATTCAAAGCCATGATTGATCACTTTGGGCGCGTTGATGTTGTTGTGAACAATGCTGGTTACGTAGGTCTTGATCCCACGGATGATACTATTATATTCGTTGCAACTCAAAAAAAAAAAAAATAGGCTGTGTTTGGTGAAGTTGAAGGCATTCCAGAGAAAGACGCGAGGATTGAATTCGACGTCCAGTTCTGGGGTCCAGTGTATATCTCGAAACTGGTTTGGACTCCTCTTCCATTTTTTGTGTCGTTGCTCACGGACCAACCATCATCAGACTGCCAAGACCGTTCGTGAAGTAAATAAAAAAGGCCAAGGGGCGCTTATCTTCAATGTCAGCTCTGCAGGAGGATATAACGCCAATCCTGGCCTCGCCTTTTACGCTTCTAGCAAGTTCGGTACGTGTTGAAGAAATCGTGCCGAGTAACAAACCGCGATAATTTTTTCGTTTCTAGCTTTGGAAGGATTTACTGAGGCGTTCAGCAAGGAAATGTTACCCGAGTGGAACATCAGAGCGTGCATCCTGGAGCCAGGAGGCTTTGAAACAGAATGGCGTAACGCATTTTCGAAGTTTGATCAGCACCCTGCGTATGTAGGAAACCCTGCCAACTTCCGCAACTTGCGCTCTTCCATCACGATGTTGGGAGACCCGGCGAAAGGAGCGAAAGCGATCGTAAAATTGTCTCATGAACCCAAACTGCCCATGCGGGTTCCACTGGGAAGCGATTCGCTCGCTATTGTCAAGACTAAAGCACAGATAGTGGTTAGGGATGCCGAGAGATTCGCCGAAGTCTCCAGAATGAGTGACAAAGATGGAATGGATGGAGTCGCTTATGGAGACATGATCATCAAAAAGTTAACGGCAACTTCCAATTAGAGTCTGACTCTTATTTCTCTCCTACTCTTGTACATTTACCTCGAAGCTCGTACAAACATGATGTCCGTTTTTTGATTTGAAACCGATTCATCCTTTAGATATTTTTTTAGCTAGATCAACGCGACAAACTTGTGTAGAAAAATAACTTGAGGCCAGATGATTTAAAGTTACTGAACCAAACATATTTCAGTTCACGGTTGTGATATCGCGGACATTCAAACAAGCGGCAGGAGACCATGAGACACGCCTCTCTGATCATAATTCTACATGGCTGAGCCTTTACTAAATTACACCTTCTGGGAAGGAGAACGCTACCCATAACCCAGCTTCAAACTTGAGGTTCTCACAAGTTTTAGGGATTTTGCGACGCTTGTGACAGGCTTCAATAACCATATCAGACACAGGGCAATCGTCGTCCTCAATGTCCATGCCACAATCACTCGAAGGAGTCGATCTTCCAGCCGGAAATCAACGGCCGATTAAGCGGTACTGCTAAGCCATCAACATATTTGAACTCAGCTTGCACTGTCGCGTAGCGAGGGCTGTCGGAGTTGTAGCCCTGCATTCCACTATTGGTAGCGTTTGGCTCACAGGCTGTCACGGCTCTTTTAGACAGATAGTGATGTGACACTGAAAAGGCGAGGATGAAGCTTCGATAGGGTGTTGAAAGTTGAAACACGGACTCACCGGAATTTCGGAACCTAACCTTGAAACGGCTGTGAAGGTCAGATCTTTTGTGTAAGCCATGCTCAAAAGGGATTAAAGTACCCTGGTTCTATTAACACACAATGGTGACAACTGCGGGGCTGCTGAAACTTAGCTTAGTCACTGGTACACAGACTAATAAGTTAAGGAATGGGAGAGACTTGAAAGTGGCTGGCTTCCCCCAATCAACGTGAACCTCCTTTGCTTCCCACTTCCTCACATGTCCGAAGAGACGATTGTAAGGAATTTACCTATGGCGACAACCCCAGACACTTCCGATTCTTCCATATATCTCCCTGATCAACGAGTTAAAACAAAGGAAAACTCAGGTCCTGACCCATTCCTTGTTCAATTTGATGCTGATGACCCCGCCAATCCGCATGTATGTCCTTAGAATCTCAGAGAAAGAGAAACTCATTTATAAGCGAATGCCAAATTTTATTATTATTTCGTTCAGTCGTGGTCAAGAGCGAAAAGATGGTACTTGACACTGGCCGGCGGAGTTCTGGTTCTCAACGCGTAAGCAGTTCACTACTACTGACTGCAAGCGATGTTCATATTGACAGTTTTCGATAAGAACTTTCGCGAGTTCAGCTCGTGAGATTTTTTTTTCTCCTCTTTTATTTTGCGTCAAGCTCATATGTCTCTAAGCGTCTGGTGTTATAGAGCAGTTGTCAAAAGAACTTCGTATGTCTGAGAAGGTCGCCATCCTCACCCTGTCCCTTTTCGTGACGGGATACTGTGTAGGGTACGTCAGTTACATTCGAATTTCAAATCATCGCCTAATTCTCGTTTTAAAGACCGATATTATGGGCGCCTTTGTCCGAACGATATGGCCGACGGCCAATTTTCATAATTTCCTTTTTCCTCTACGTAGTAAGTCCAAGGACTGAGAAATTTCTTGCGTACAATTCAATATAAGAGTGCGAATGACAGTGCACACAACTTGGTTCAGCGTTGTCGAGAAACGCAGCCTCCGTTCTCGTTTTCCGTTTCCTTGGAGGTACATTCGCCGCGTGTCCGCTTTCTAACTCTGGGTGTGTTTATGCCCAACAACTTGACTTCGCGTTCATGTCAAATTGTCTTTTTTTTTTCAGAGCTTTGATCTCCGACATTTGGGATGCGAAAACACGAGGGAAGGCATTGGCCATTTTTGCGGTGATGCCATTTGCGGGTCCATCTCTTGGTCCCGCAGTTGCTGGATTCATTGGCGAGAACGCAAATTGGAGATGGGTGTTCTGGCTTCTGACCATCTTCGTACGTGTTCATTTGTACAACCATTCCTGGAGGTTCAACCTTTCATTAAGGCTGGTGTCTGTTGGCTTTTAATAGTCTTTACAATGCCTGAGACCTATGCGTAAGATTCACGAACTAGCCCTATTAAATAAATTTCACTCTGTCTTAGGCCCGCTCTTTTGGTTTATAAAGCGAAGGACAAGCGAAAGACGACGGGCGATAATAGGTACTATGCCGCTCTAGAAAAGGATCGTCCCCTATCAAATAAATCTCACTCTGTCTTAGGCCCACTATTTTGGTTTATAAATCGAAGGACAAGCGAAAGACGACGGGCGATAATAGGTACTATGCCGCTCTAGAAAAGGATCGTCCTCGTCCGGTCGAAATTTTCCACAAAGTACTTGCCCGTCCCTTCCAGGTATTATTCCAGGAGCCCGTTCTCATTGCGATCACTGCATACCTCTCCGTACGTATATGCATTTTTATCAACATTCTTTGTGCTCAACCCTGAAGTCAAAAAGTTCGCATATGGATGTCTCTATTTGATGTTTGAAGCGTATCCTATCGTCTTTACACGACCGCACAATTTCTCTCCCGGAATTGCAGGTTTAACATTCCTACCAATTGCGATCGGAGGCACTATTTCGGTCATCATTGTAATATCCTTTTTTTTTCTCTTTCAGTCATGAAAAGTTTGAACATATTTCGTATTTTATCTTTCTCCAGTATGTCCTTATTTTCAATCCACGGTATGAAAGGGAAGAGAAGAAGTACGCACCAGATCCAGTCCCTCCAGAATTTCGATTAGAGATGGCTCTTATTGCTGGACCAGTGTTTGCCATTTCTTTCTTCTGGTTTGGGTCTGTAGAGTTCTTATCTATGTCGTTGAACGATGTTACAGCTAACTATTTTGATAGCTGGACCTCTTTCCCTAGCATCTCATATTGGGCTCCTCTGATGTCTGGAATTCCTGTCGGTTTCTCGATTTGTTGGATATTCGTATGCTGAGCTTCCTTCCACATTTACTCCCTAACCTTACTGATATATATTGAAATGACAGCTGAGTCTATTCAATTACATTATTGATGCATACCTATCTGTTGCAGCGTCTGCTATTGCGGCGAGCATCATCTTTCGTAGTCTTTTCGGTGCTGTATTCCCGGTTCGTTTCAGAATATTTTCCGACGGGGCAGAGCTGATGATAATCTAGCTTTTCGCAAACGATATGTATGATAAATTGGGCCCTCGCTGGGCATCTTCGCTGCTAGGCTTTGTTGCCGTTGCATTGATACCTATTCCATTCGTTCTTATAAAGTAAGTTCTGTTCTCATCAGCACCGTGAGCTACGCCTTGAAAAATCACTGTAAAGATATGGCCCCACATTACGCAAAAAATCCAAATTTGCGCCCAAGTTCGTTGCTCAAGCTGCGATGTCCACTGACAAAGTCACAGTATAGTACGGACCATCAATGATGACTTTAATAATTGCTGTTTTTTTTTTCTAACCTGTTATTGACGATGACATTGCCAACTTGAACTTGCTTTTTGTTACTATTTTCGTCCCCAGTAATCGGCTCGGTGGCGACAAAATTTCTAGTCATTTTGAATTGAGAACCATATAGACTGCATCCTTTTTTTCCCCTCGATAACAATCATGTAATGCGACAGACAAGGATTAATTGAGTCCCTGTAAAGTACATTTCTTCCCATTGCATCAGAAATCTATATCTGTCCATCAGATAAAATAATTTGTGCTGTAAATGATATTGTCCATCATGTACAACCCCTGCCAGTCTCATTCTGTGATACCCATTCTGAGGGGTAGTACCCCACTGGAGAGGATATTGTTATAAAGTGCAGCTTGGGCATTCATAGCTATTGCGCGTACCGGGGAAACGATCGAACTAGCGAGGAACCCAGAAGTCTGGTTCCTTCCTAATAAGACCTGACAGGTGGGATCATCAGGTGATCAGGGCCGAGCGTTAAAACCAAGTTAAAACGTTGACGGTGGCGCCACTAAATATAGAACAGGGCGTTTGCCGGCGCATTAAGATAAAATGGCCTATAATAGGACTTGTGATGATATTCGAGTGGATTGTATGGGATTTTGATGGGCGCCGGCCCAAATTAGTTGAATAGTACAGGACAGGTTTTTTGGTTAGTTCAACCTATGGTCATCGAAAGCAAATGGAGGCAGGCTTCGTTGCTCATGCTCCTGCTTACAGGCTTGCCAAAAAAGCTAAACACCACTCACCTCTCCCGGACATATTGCCCGATTCGTATTCTGACGTAGAGATCCTTGTGAACACACCAATGGCCACCCTGCAAGTGATGAAGACGAAGACCATGCTAGCCTTTCAGAAGGTTCAACAGGCGGTGTAACTTATGCCTCGGAAACAGACAATAGCCGACTTTTCTGATTTGGATGACTGTTCAGGCTCGGACACTGACCCAGACCATGATTATAAGTGCACGAAAGCACACAACCTGCCAATTTTTGGTTCCCCTTTTTCTCGCGCCTTCTTATTTCTCAGTACCATCGTTCCTACTATATGCAAGTCACTGAGATCGGTCATCAAGTTAGTCAAAACACATTCCGCCATCCACGTTGATCGTTTGTCCTACGTTTTCAATGTAAATCAAGTCGTTTTCGGTGGTTTTAAACAGCACTTACCAGTGATAAATGAAGCATCTTCAGATACAAGGAAAGAAACAGTATTTGCGATTTCTTCTGGTCTTCCAAAACGTTTAAACTTTGTAGCTGACTTCATCTATGGAATTATCAAGAATAGTGTGAGTACAAAGCCTGCACTTCTCATGTAAAAACGCACATTTTCTCGGAATTCACCCGGCTTCGTACCATGAATCTCTTGTGCTCTTTTATCCGCCACATAGACTACTTCGACTCAATGATTGGAAAGTGGAAAGAAGTAGGTTAACATACGCATTGGAGTATCTGTTGGCCCGGGAGCATAACCATTCACCCTGATTCCATACTGGGCCCACTCGCAAGCAGCGACTTGGGTCAACGCTCGCTGGGCGAACTTACTTGCACAGTATGATCCAAGAAGCGCCACACCTGTAAAAGGAAGATAAATCGTTTAAATACAAAGTAACGTGAATTTAAGTAGACAATCACCCCTTTTCCCTGATGTGGAGCAGGCCCCAACAATTCGACCTTTGATTCCGCGTTCTATCATACTTTTGGCAGCCTCGCGATAACAAAGGAATGCCCCCGTCGAATTGACGTTGAAGACTTTTCCCCATTCTTCGAGCGATGCTGATTCCCTGTGCGTAAGTTTCCAACTTACTTCTGAAACTTAGATTATAACATACTGTCAAGAAGTGGGGTCATAAGAGAAAACCCAGCATTCGCTACCATCTATTATCAGGAAAAACAGGATATTAGATATTAGAGCGTAGGTGTGTGCGAATCAATCATTATGCAACACTGACCACATCAAGTCCTCCAAGTTTCTCCACCGTAGCTTGGACAAGTTCTTTCACCTGTTCTTCCTTACTGACATCACATTCAAAACTAATTGCTCTGCGGCCGGTTGTAGTTTTGATGTGGTCTACAACGGCATCCATGGAAGGACGCTGGCGCGGAAGGTCTGAAACCACGACGTCATATCCATCAGAAGCAAGGCGAATGGCGATAGCTTTTCCAATACCATCCGCAGCCCCGGTGATGATAGCAACCTGTTGAACGGACATGATGGAATAGAAAAACGTGTATGTGCCAAGTAAGGACTAAGTACTAACTTTTAATCCGATTATCACGGGCATCAAGTCGAATTCGACCCCTCAAACAATATGTATTTGCTGTTTATTATGCAACAGGCCTAAACACCACCGTCAATCTAATTAGGAAGCCTTAACACTTTGCCATAATGCATAACGGGGGGAAGGGGTGCATTTTGGAATGATGGATTTTCCACAGCCTTGAGGCTGGGTTAATGTTGCCTGAAGGAAAGTTCAAGGAACTGCAGAAGAACATTACACTGTGAGAAAGACCAGATTGCAAACAATGTTCAGTTACAATGTACATTGAATACGGTGGACTATTACTCAGCAGATATTACGACAAGTTGATTGAAGTTGCGCAAATAATGGGCAAGTGCACACACTACATGCCAGGCAACATTGCCACGCTACTAGTAACTTTCCCTGTGCCGCCCTACGGCACTTTTATGCCGGTTGAAGCCTCTGAACAGATTGCCCTACATTTGATATGAATCATAACCGGCAAAGGCTGGATGATACATTAATTACCTAGGTTAGTAACGACGCTATAATTTAGGTAAAAATGTGAGTGAAAAGATGACACGAAAGGTAAAATGGTTATTCATTCGCACCTCGGTCATTTGCGAGTCAAACCTGAATCTCGAGTGCCCGATCCTGAAGAATTATTGAAGATACGCATCGCTGCCTCTTATTTGAATGGGTAGATTTAAATGGGTAGATGTATATCAGTACCTTTATCTTATCTGTCGTTATCTATCCCGAAATAATTATGCTTACTTCGAATCCGAATTCGTGTACGTATGTAAAAATGAGAAGAGATTGGAAGATTCTCTTCAGCATCCTTTTAATACTTTAATTTCCACTGAACATTCACGCATCAGCAAACCTTGGGAATTCTGTAAACATACGTGATCCTTTACTCGAGTCTCGTTATGATGGTCTGAAGCATGAGGTTGGTGTTGTGTACAACTTTCGACTTGTTCTTATGAGCGTCGAGCTTCATCTCGTATCTATTACTTGTACCGTCTTGAATTCGGCCGTCACGTGTCACAGGCCAAGTTCTCACGGCTCGCTTCGTTCGTCGACATTCACACCTTCTTCCTGCTTCCAATTCTTTATTTTCATCCCAGTCAGCTCAGTCCACCCCTGCCAATACTTCTGTCACGAAACCAGTCATAACCCTCCCCACATTTTTTTCCCCTATTTTACATACAACTTCTTATCCATCTTTCTCTATTTCTTTTCAGAATATGTACCATGATTAGAGGCTGATGATTATGACGACGGGCTCTTATTTCTTTTCCGTTTGGTCTTTCTGCTCCCTTCATTCTTCTAATAACAGTTCACCCTCCTTATTACCATCTACTTCAGTTATGTCCTTATCCATGTCTTTCATTTCACTTCCTCCTTTCCCCTTTATTTTATGTCGGAAGGGGAATTCCGTCTCCTTTCATTTCTTCTTCTCCATCTTTTCCCCGCTATCGGGCTGACGAGGTAATTATTATTTTTAATTACCTGAGTTGCTTATGTAACGTAGTCAGTCGCTTTAATTCCAATTCCAATACCGCTCAGCTCTGGCTCATGAGCCATTTTTAAGCTGATCATTTTTGAGAAAATAGCCATAACATTGTAAATAAATTCAATAGAATTATGAAAATATTTAGCAAGCTGGATATGGCCAAATGCCAATAAGTCCTCTACCAAAGTTAATCAGGAAGGTGAATACCAACAGAGGCATCAACCAGCACAGATTTTGGCTCAGGGCATATCTAGCTTGCTAAATATTTTCATAATTTTATTGAATTTATTTACAATGTTATGGCTATTTTCTCAAAAATGATCAGCTTAGCCGTGGCATCACTCATTCAAATTACAATTTATAAGTCATATCATTACTGTTGAAATATTTTGTAGCTAGACCTATAGCAAGCTGTCTCAACTTCAAGTAGAAAGTTGTATATTGGGTATAATTACCTATAGCAAGCTCTACATAAATATTAGTATGGTTGATACCATGTATAAAAGAGCTATCTCAACTTCAAGTAGAAAGTTGAGACATGTAAATAAACAGATGACCAAAAAAGAAAGTGAGGATTATGTAATAACATTGATAAGATAATAATGAAAAGATAACAAGGAATGATGGAGCAATACTCGGATATATTCAACAATTACAACTCCAGTCCAGTAAGTATTTCTTTGTATACTACATTCACTGTTCTGCCTCCATCAACCTCTTTAAGTAACACT
>Ga0193743_1000814_pt1 | contig 24370 bp, 15 predicted proteins | sample L2c2metaG_FD_143038 | JGI IMG/M metagenome (GOLD analysis project Ga0193743, IMG submission 143038) | Soil microbial communities from a riparian zone of the East river system, Colorado, United States - L2c2 | ecosystem: Environmental > Terrestrial > Soil > Riparian zone | place: USA: East River...
AGGCGAAGTTTTGGGACACTGAGAACGAAGGATTCTTATGCGCTTACCTGCTTTGCTCATCCTGTGGAACTCATTGCTGTTTTCCGCGCCGCAAACTCCGCCGCCGATTCCAGCGAACGGCCACGTTCCCATTTACCGTGTGACGGTTGTGCAGCGGGCCCTTCAGGCGGTGAACTTCGAACGGCATGCGGGACCCACTGAGATTGACTTCAAAGGGACAGTGCTGCTGCCCAAAGCGGAAGGCCGGGCTACTGTCGAAGTGAAGAACGGCTACACGAAGATTGATCTGAATCTGAGGAAACTCGCGTCGCCCACGATGTTTGGCACGGAGTTTCTCACTTACGTCCTTTGGGCCGTCACACCAGATGGCAAGGCCATCAATTTGGGGGAAGTGGTCCCAAACGGCTCTGACAAAGCCAGCATGCACGTGACCTCTCCGAACTCCACCTTTGGCCTGCTGGTTACTGCCGAGCCGTACTTCTCCGTGCCATACCCGAGCGATGTGGTGGTTTTGGAAAGTGCCGCGCGCCGGGAGACGATTGGCCGCCTGGAAGCAGTAGAGGCGAAGTATGAGCTGCTGCCACGCGGTCAATACACGTTGAACATTCAGGCATCGCAACTGGCTTCCGCCCAAATGAAGAATCAGCCGAGTGTCTCCATGGAGCAGTACGAAGCCATCACTGCTCTCTATCAGGCCCGCAACGCGGTGCAGATCGCGCGCGCTGATGGAGCCGACCGCGCCGCCGCGGACACGCTGGCGAAAGCGCAAAGCCATTTGGATCAGGCCGAAGCCGCGTATTCGCGGAAGAGCTACAAGGAAATGACCGACGCCGCCCGCCAGGCCGTGCAAGCCGCGTCCGATGCACGCATGATTGCGCTGCGGCAAAAAGCAGCGCCGGGGTCACGGCCGTAAGCCCCCGCAAGTACACGCGTCACTGTCAGGGTTTTGGATGGAACGGGACAGGCGTGCTGCCAGAACCGGCAGGTTCAGGACTCGGCATGTCCAGATTCACGACGACCGGATCCTGTCCGCTTCGGACAACGACGGCTTCGCAGGGTTCATCCGGCCGAGCGTTGATCTCCTGATGCGGGACGTAGGGAGGGACATAAATAAAATCCCCCGGCCCGGCTTCGCCGGTGAACTCGAGATGGTCGCCCCAGCGCATGCGTGCCCGGCCGCGCACAATATAGAGGACGGTTTCAAGCTCGCCATGATGGTGCGGACCGGTTTTCGCATCGGGTTGGACGATAACCGTGCCGGCCCAGAGTTTGGTGGCTCCGGTCCTAGCATTTGTGATGGCGGCGGCGCGGGTCATGCCAGGAGTTTGGGGCGTGTTCGGATCCAAGTCGCCGGCCGCGACTATTTTCACGCCATGGTTGAACCAATCGTTCATCATTCTCACGATACTGCGCGACTGTAATTTTGCTGTTGTGCTACATTGGTAATCGCAATTCCAACCAATTTGGGAGGCTCGGGTTTGTTCGCAAACTTTGGCCGTTAGGACCAGTCCAATCATGAGTCAAAAGCAAGGCAAGAAGTACGAAGCTGCGGCCAAACAGGTAGACGCGAAGCCCTACACACTCTCCGACGCTGTTACGCTAGTCCAAAAGATCAAATTTACCAAGTTCGATGAGACGGTGGAAGTCCACATGCGCTTGGGTGTGGATCCAAAGCATGCCGACCAGATGGTGCGCGGCACGGTGGTTCTCCCGAATGGATTGGGCAAATCGAAAAAAGTTTTAGTGATCGCCTCGGGCGATAAACTTCGCGAGGCGCAGGAAGCGGGCGCGGATTTCGTCGGCGGCGACGACATGGTCAATAAGATTCAGACCGAGAGCTGGACCGACTATGACGCCGTGATCGCCACGCCGGACATGATGCGTTCCGTGGGGCGGTTGGGTAAGGTACTGGGACCGCGTGGCTTGATGCCGAATCCGAAGACCGGCACCGTCACCACGGATGTCCGCAACGCCATCCTGGAAATTAAAGCCGGTAAGGTTGAATTCCGTGTGGATAAGACAGGCGTCATTCATGCGCCGGTTGGCAAGGTTAGCTTCGCGACCGACAAGCTGCTCGAAAACACCAGCAGTTTAATTCAGGCTGTGATCAAGGCTAAGCCGCCCGCCGCAAAAGGCAAATACGTCAAGAGCGCCACTTTGTGCTCGACAATGGGTCCCGGCGTTCACTTGGATGTGACGTCGTTCAACGCGAAGCCCGTCTAGGTTTAACGGTTCGCGCAGGCAGAATCAGGCACGCAGGAATAATAAAGGCAGCGCCGCATGAAAAACAAGAAAGAAAAAAAGAAAGATCTAGCAGATCTTAAGAAGACGGTTGCGGACAACCAGAATATCTTCGTCACCAGCTACGAGAAGATGACCGTCAGTCAGGACTATCAGCTTCGCAAGACCATCCGCGAGGCGGGTGGCAACTACCAGGTGGTTAAGAACAACTTGGCGGCGCTGGCTTCTGAAGGAACGTCGGCAGCTAATCTGCTAGCTGACCTGCGGGGTATGACTTCGCTGGCGTACACGGCGAAAGACCCGGTGGCGTTGGCCAAGGCCCTGACCAAGTATTCGAAAGAGAATGCGCAGTTTACCTTCAAGGCCGGACTGGTGGAAGGGCGCGTAATTGACATCAAGGCGATCAGTGATCTTGCTTCGATGCCGCCCAAGGAAGAAATCTACGCGAAGATGCTGTTCCTGATTAATGCGACGGCGACCCGTTTGGTGAGCTCGATCAATGGTGTGGGCCGCAATCTCGCGGTGGTTCTGAATCAGGGCGTAGAGCAAAATAAGTTTCAGCAGTAACGCTGCATGAGAAGGCAGTGCTGCGCGACAGCGCGGAAATGCTGGTGCGCCGGTTTTTTGGCCAGGCGCGAAAGTTAGTACGGTTTGGCGGGTCTCCGCCAGCTCAAACAGAGTTCGTTAAGGGAGTAGGAAGAAATGGCGGATATTAACGCAATCGCGGAACAGATTCAAGGCTTGAGCTTGCTCGAAGCCTCACAGCTGGTGAAGTTGCTCGAAGAAAAGCTGGGCGTCTCGGCGGCAGCGGCTACGGTTTCAGTGGCGGCTCCGGGCGCGGGTAGCGCGGCGGCGGCTGCTCCGGTTGAGGAGAAGACCGAATTCTCGGTTGTCTTGACCACTGTGGGCGCAAACAAGATCAATGTTATCAAGGCAGTACGTGAAGTCACCAGCCTCGGCTTGAAGGAAGCCAAGGACTTGGTCGATGGCGCCCCGAAGCCGATTAAGGAAGGCGTTACCAAAGACGAGGCCGAGACCATCCGTAAGAAATTTACGGACGCCGGTGCTACTGTCGAAGTGAAGTAAAATTCTCTTCGCAGCGCGTTGTGAAGAGGAACTAGTGGAAACTGAAGGGTCCCGGCCGGTCTGTTTGACTCGGCTGGGCCTTGGTATGCTATTCTTAGATAGAAGTCAAGCTGAAACGGTTTAGCATCCAGATTGTAGCCTCAGTTTTGTAAAGTTTCCCCTGCGGATCTTGTCCGGGTCTGCGGGGCTTTCGCATGCCCTATTTCAACCGTCAACTATTCTCTCATCTGCATGGCGGCGACCAAGCCCTCGATTTCGACTCAGATCTAACAGCTATAGGTCCGCCACAGGATCTATACAAACAGTATCGTCAGCAACAGTATTTAGCAACAGTTTTTGTTTCCCGCCCGGCTGGTTCCCAAAGGCTGGCGCAAGCATGGGCAGGTGGACCGTCTGGTTCATGGCTTATGGTCGTGGCCGCTTAGGGCCGCGATTCGGCTTCTCCGGCTGCATTGCCGGATCGTCATTCTGTCATCGGTTTCCTAAAGGATAAGCGTAGATGCCCAACGTTTTAAACGGATCTCTCCGCCAGAGAGTCGATTTTTCGAAGATTAAGACTTCGATCCCCATTCCGAACCTCATTGAGGTGCAGAAACGTTCGTATGAGCGTTTCTTGCAAATGGACCTGCTTCCCAAAGAGCGAGAAGACGCGGGACTGCAAAGCGTATTCAGCTCCGTCTTTCCTATTTCCGATTTCCGAGGTCTGAGCCAGCTCGAGTTTGTCGATTATTCCATCGGTAATTGGGAGTGCAAGTGCGGCAACTTGAAGGGTCTCCACCACCTTCGCACGATTTGCCGCAACCCGACTTGCGGAGCGGAAATTCGCACGGACCCTTTTCACGCGGGGGACGTTCTCTGCCATAAATGCGGCACGTTCAATAAAAACATAGTCACCTTCTGCAACCGCTGCGGCGATCCCGTGGCGCTCCAACTCAAGTACGATGTGCCCGAGTGCGAGGAGCGCGGCATGACGTACGCGGCCCCGTTGAAGGTCACCATCCGGCTGACCGTCTACGATAAAGATCCTGAAACCGGCAATAAAACGGTCCGCGACATCAAAGAACAAGAAGTGTTCTTCGGCGAAATTCCGCTGATGACCGAGAACGGTACGTTCATCATCAACGGCACCGAGCGCGTTATCGTTTCCCAGTTGCACCGTTCGCCCGGCGTGTTCTTCGAGCGCGTGCAGACGCAAGGCTATTTCCTCGGCAAGATTATTCCATATCGCGGCAGTTGGGTCGAGTTTGAATACGACAACAAGAACCTTTTATATGTCCGCATCGATCGCAAGCGCAAATTCTATGGAACGGTGTTTCTCCGCGCCCTTGGCCTGAAGACCGACTCCGACATTATTCGCGCCTTCTACAAGCTCTCCACCATTTCGCTGAAAAACACGCAATTGCTCTGGAGCGTGAACGAAAGCTTGATCGGCATGAAGCTTTCGCACGCGATCTCGAACAAGAACGGCGACCAGATTGTGCCGCAGGGCCGCAAGATCACCAATTCGGTATACCGCGAAATTCTGAAATCCAAGGTCGAACAGGTGGAGGTTGCCGCCAATGACCTGGAGGGTGGCTATGTGGCCGCCGATGTCATCGACATGTCGACGGGCGAAGTGCTGATTGAAGCTAACCACGAATTAACCTCGACCACGCTGAGCAAGCTGGCTGAAGCGGGCATCGAGAATTTCGAAATTTTCTTCCCGGATCGTGATGAAGCGGGTAACGTCATCTCCTCCACCCTGCGCAAGGACGCAGTCAAGAGCCAGAGTGACGCGTTGCTGGAAATTTACCGCAAGCTGCGGCCCGGCGATCCGCCGACGCTCGACACCGCCACGCAATTGTTCCAAGGCATGTTCTTCGACCCGCGCAAGTACGATTTTTCGCGCGTGGGCCGCATGAAGTTCAACATCAAGCTGCACGATAAGGCCGATGCCACGGCGCTTGACAAACGCACGCTTGACCGCAAGGATTTCAACGACACGATTCTCTACTTGCTCAAACTGCGCAAAGGAATCGGAGCCATTGACGACATCGATCACTTGGGTAACCGCCGCGTCCGCGCCGTGGGCGAACTCCTGGAGAATCAATTCCGTATCGGCTTGGTTCGCATGGAGCGCGCCATCAAGGAAAAAATGTCGGTATACCAGGAAATGTCGACGGCCATGCCGCACGATCTGGTAAACGCCAAGCCCGTCATGGCGGCTATCCGCGAATTCTTCGGCTCCAGCCAGCTTTCGCAGTTCATGGATCAAACCAATCCGCTCTCGGAGATCACGCATAAGCGCCGTCTCTCCGCGCTTGGACCGGGTGGTCTTTCCCGCGAACGCGCCGGCTTCGAAGTCCGCGACGTCCATCCTACCCACTACGGCCGTATTTGTCCGATCGAGACGCCGGAAGGTCCGAACATCGGTTTGATTTCGTCGCTCTCCTGTTTTGCGCGCATCAATGAATACGGCTTTATCGAGAGCCCGTACCGCAGAGTGCGCGAAGGCATCCTGGTCGACGAAGTCAGAATCCTGAATCCTGGCGACACGGAGTTCAAAGTCGGCCAGATCATCTCTCGCGAAAATCTCGACTTGGCTAACCAGGGCAAATCCAAAGACCAGTTGTCGGGCGGCAAGCAGCAAGCCGAGTACGAAGCCCACTCCGATTACCTGTCGGCCTGGGAAGAAGACAAGTACATCATCGCCCAGGCGAACGTACGAATCGACGAGGTAGGGCGCATCATTGAAGACCTGGTGAATGCGCGTCAGGCCGGCAATTTCGTGCTGAAGCATCGCGATGAGATCGAGTACATGGACGTCAGTCCTAAGCAGCTTGTCTCGGTCGCGGCCAGCTTGATCCCGTTCCTTGAGAACGACGACGCCAACCGCGCTTTGATGGGTTCGAACATGCAACGGCAAGCGGTGCCGCTGCTGCGTGCCGAAGCTCCCTTTGTGGGAACCGGCATGGAGCGCGTAACCGCCCGCGATTCCGGTGCGGTTGTGATCTGTAAACGCTCCGGCGTAGTAGATTCGGTCGACGGCGAACGCATTATCGTTCGCGTGGAAGGCGGAGCGCACGAAGGGCAGATGTCGCGCGAAGTCGGCGCTGATATCTATCAGCTCACGAAGTTCAAACGCTCCAACCAAAACACCTGCATCAGCCAGAAGCCGATCGTCCATCAAGGGCAAAAGGTGAAGAAGGGCGATGTGCTGGCCGACGGCCCTTGCACGGAAGCCGGCGAATTGGCCCTGGGACGCAACGTCCTTGTAGCCTTCATGCCCTGGCGCGGCTATAACTTCGAAGACGCCATCGTGGTCAGCGAAAAGCTGGTCAAAGACGACTACTACACCTCAATCCATATTGAAGAGTTCGAGATTGAGGCACGCGATACCAAGCTGGGACCGGAAGAGATCACGCGCGACATTCCAAACATCGCGGAGTCTTTCCTGCGCAACCTGGATGACAGCGGCATCATCCGCATCGGCGCGACCGTGAAGCCGGGCGACATTCTGGTGGGCAAAGTAACTCCGAAGGGTGAAACGCAGCTCACTCCGGAAGAAAAGCTGTTGCGGGCCATCTTCGGTGAGAAGGCCGGCGACGTGAAGGATGCTTCGCTCTACTGTCCGCCAGGCATTGAAGGCACCATTGTGGATTGCAAGGTGTTTTCACGCAAAGGCGCGGAGTTGGACGAGCGCTCAAAGCAGATTCTGCAGCTGCAGGAAGAGCGTTTACACCGCAATCTCGAAGACGAAAAGCGTATTTTGAGCGATGAGCGCGCCAAGCGTTTGGAAGCGCTGCTCAAAGACAAAGAGCTGCAGGCCGACCTGCACGACGAAAAAACGAATAAAAAGCTGCTGTCGAAAGACACGCCGCTGACGCGCGACCTGCTTGAAAAACTCCGCGCCCGCGATCTGAAGCGCATGCGGTTGGCGACGAAAGATATTCGCCTTAACGAGCAGATCGACGAAATCGAAGAAATGACTTCGCGGCAAATCGCGGTGCTTGAAAAAATCACCGAAGAGAAGATCGCGAAGCTGCGCAAAGGCGACGAACTGCCTCCCGGCGTAATCAAGTTGGTGAAGGTCTATATCGCCATGAAGCGCAAGCTTTCGGTGGGCGACAAAATGGCCGGACGCCATGGGAACAAAGGCGTGATTGCCCGCATTGTTCCGGAAGAAGACATGCCGTACATGCCCGATGGCACGCCGGTTGAGATTGTACTCAATCCGCTGGGCGTTCCTTCGCGTATGAACGTGGGTCAGATTCTGGAGACGCATCTTGGCTGGGCAGCCGCGAAACTGGGTCTGCACTTTGCGACGCCAGTGTTCGACGGCGCGGCTGAGAAGGACATCAAGGATCGTCTAACCGAAGCCGGCTTGCCGACCTCGGGCAAGATTGAACTGCACGACGGTGTGACAGGCATGATGTTTGAACAGCCGGTGACGGTCGGCTACATCTATATGCTCAAACTGAGCCACTTGGTGGATGACAAGATCCACGCCCGGTCTATCGGACCGTACTCGTTGATCACGCAACAGCCGCTCGGCGGTAAAGCGCAGTTCGGCGGACAGCGCTTCGGCGAAATGGAAGTGTGGGCGCTCGAAGCATACGGCGCTGCATACATTCTGCAGGAATTGCTGACCGCGAAATCGGATGACGTCTATGGACGCGCCAAGATCTATGAAGCCATTGTTAAGGGCGAAGCCGCCGCTGAACCAGGCGTGCCGGAATCGTTCAACGTTCTAATCCGTGAATTGCAGAGTTTGTGTCTCGACGTGGAGCTGATGAAGAAGCCGCGCGAGATGCAGGACTTGGCGCACGCAGCGGATTAACTTCGATATGCGTTGCGAACGGAATGCCGGGGTCCTCGTAATCGGGGCCGCGGCACTCCGGCAGAAGAAGAACTGAAAAGGTATTTAAGGACTATTCATGTATCGTTCCTCTCCGTACGAAAGAGCCAATTTAATTGCCGACTTCGATTCGATCCGGATCAGCCTAGCGTCTCCGGAAAAGATTCGCAGCTGGTCGCATGGTGAAGTCACCAAGCCGGAAACCATCAATTACCGCACCTTTAAACCGGAGCGCGATGGCCTCTTCTGCGCCCGGATTTTCGGACCGGTTGCCGACTGGGAATGTTTGTGCGGTAAGTACAAGCGCATGAAGCATCGCGGGGTGATCTGCGATAAGTGCGGCGTGGAAGTAACCCTTTCACGCGTGCGCCGGGAACGCCTGGGCCACATTGAACTGGCCAGCGCGTCCTCGCATGTGTGGTTCTTCAAGGGACTGCCGAGCCGTATCGGTTACTTGCTCGACATTACGCTGCGTGAACTCGAGCGCGTGCTCTATTACGAAGCCTTCGTAATTATCGATCCAGGCGAAGCCACCGGCCTGAACCTGGGCGAAGTCATCAGTGACGAGCGCAAGCGCCAGCTGGATCAGGAGTTCCCAGGCAAGTTCATCGCCATGATGGGCGCGGAAGGCGTCAAGGAGCTACTGAAGCGCATTGACGTTGAATCGCTGAGCCTGGAAATCCGCGAAAAGATGAAGACGGAAACTTCAACTCAGAAAAAGTTGAAGTATGCCAAGCGTCTGCGCGTGGTCGAGAGTTTTCGCAAGTCGGGTAATAAACCTGAGTGGATGATTCTGGATGTGATTCCGGTTATTCCTCCCGAATTGCGTCCGCTGGTACCGCTCGATGGCGGCCGCTTCGCAACTTCGGATCTGAATGATCTGTATCGCCGCGTCATCAATCGCAACAACCGTTTGAAGAAACTGATGGAGCTGCATGCTCCTGACGTCATTGTTCGAAACGAAAAGCGCATGCTGCAGGAAGCAGTAGACGCACTCTTTGATAACGGCCGCCGTGGCCGCGTTCTGCGCGGCGCCAACAACCGTCCGCTGAAGTCCCTTTCGGATACGTTAAAGGGCAAGCAGGGCCGTTTCCGTCAGAACCTGCTCGGCAAGCGCGTCGATTACTCGGGCCGTTCGGTAATCGTGGTCGGACCGGAACTCAAGCTGAACCAGTGCGGTCTTCCCAAGAAGATGGCGCTCGAATTGTTCAAGCCGTTCATTTATCACCGCTTGGAACAGCGCGGCCATTGCACCACCATTAAGCAAGCCAAGGAATTGGTGGAGCAGCAGGACCCGGTGGTTTGGGACATCCTTGAAGAAGTCATCAAGGATCATCCGATTCTGTTGAACCGCGCTCCTACCCTTCACCGTTTGGGAATTCAAGCGTTCGAGCCCGTCCTGGTCGAAGGCAAAGCCATCCGGCTGCACCCGCTGACTTGTACGGCTTTCAACGCCGATTTCGACGGTGACCAGATGGCCGTCCATATTCCACTGTCGCCGGAAGCGCAGATCGAGGCCACCACCTTGATGCTGGCGTCGAACAACATTCTTTCCCCGGCGCACGGCGCGCCGATCACCGTTCCTACCCAGGACATGGTGCTCGGTCTCTATTACCTGACGAAAATGCGCCCCAATTCCAAGGGTTCGGGCCGCACCTTTGCTTCGATGGAAGACGTTCTCATCGCGCTCGAAATGGGCGAAGTGGAAACGCTGACCGCCATCAAGTTGCGCTACACCGGCAAGGTGATCGACTTGAGCAAAGCGTTTGATAACCAGAACATTCTGCACACGGAACCGATCGAGTTCAACAAGCAGTACATGGACACGACGGTGGGCCGCGTTATTCTGAACGACGTTCTTCCGAAGGAGATGCCGTTCATTAACGGTCTGCTCAAGAAGAAGGGCGATAGCCAGCTGGTTCAGTATTGCTACCTGAAGTTCGGCCTGCAGATTACCGTGGCGATGCTCGATGAAGTCAAGAAACTTGGCTTCCTATACGCAACCCGCGCCGGTATCTCCATCGGGATCGACGATATGGTGGTTCCTTCCGAGAAGCCTGGTCTGGTCCACGAGGCCGAAAAACAGGTCATCGAAGTCCAACAGCAATATCAGGAAGGCGCTATCACGCAGTCGGAGCGCTACAACAAAATCATTGAAATCTGGTCGAAGGTCACCGAAGTGGTCTCCGAAAAGATGTTCAAGAACATGGAAGAGGACGACCGCACGGGCCGTGTTCTCAACCCGATTTACATCATGGCCGATTCCGGCGCCCGCGGTTCGAAACAGCAGATCCGCCAGCTCTCGGGTATGCGCGGTTTGATGGCCAAGCCGTCAGGCGAAATCATCGAACAGCCCATCACGGCGAACTTCCGCGAAGGTCTGGACGTGTTGCAGTACTTCATTTCCACACACGGTGCGCGTAAAGGTTTGGCCGACACCGCTCTGAAAACGGCGGACTCCGGCTATCTCACCCGCCGCCTCTGCGATGTGGCCCAAGACGTCATCATCTCCGAAGACGATTGCGGCACCACGGACGGCATTTATGTGGAGCCGATTATCGAATCGGGCGAAATCATTGAACCCTTGCGTGACCGTATTGTCGGCCGCGTGGCGCTCGAAGATCAGCGCGATTACGAGAACAGCTTGATTGTCAGCGTGAACGAAGAGATCACGGAAGATCTAGCCAGTTCCATTCAGGCAGCCGGCATCGAGCGCGTAAAAATTCGTTCCGTGTTGACTTGCGAATCGAAGCGCGGCGTCTGCCGTCTCTGCTACGGCCGCAACCTGGCAACCGGCCGCATGGTGGAACGTGGAGAAGCCGTCGGTATCATCTCGGCGCAATCCATCGGCGAGCCCGGCACTCAGTTGACCATGCGTACCTTCCACATCGGCGGCGCGGCAACTCGTATCAGCGAACAATCTACGCAAGACGCGAAGAGCAACGGTTCTGTGAAATTCAGCAACGTCAATACGGTTCGCAACAACAAGGGCGAACTGATTGCGATGAACCGGAACGGTATCCTGATCATCCTCGATGAGAAGAACCGTGAACGCGAACGTTATCCGGTAGTCTACGGCGCGAAGATCAATGTGGAAGATGGCGCGCCTGTCAAGGCTAACCAGATCCTGCTCGAATGGGATCCTTACACGTTCTCCATCTTGACGGAAGTCAGCGGCGTCATTCACTTCAAGGATTTGATTGACGGCGTTACAACGACCGAGCAGGTAGACGAAATCACCGGCAACATGCAGGTGGTGGTTACCGACTCGACCGATGAAAAGCGTTTCCCGACCGTGATTATGCGTCCCCCCGGCGGCGGCCGCTCGGAAGAGAAGCGCTACCTTATGCCGACCCATGCCCACTTGATGGTGTCGGACGGCGAGGAATTGCACGCTGGCGACGTGATCGCGAAGATCCCGCGCGCCACGACCAAGACCAAGGACATCACCGGCGGTCTGCCTCGCGTGGTTGAGCTGTTCGAAGCTCGCAAGCCGCGCGAAACAGCCGTCATTGCTGAAATCAACGGCACCGTGAAATACGGCGAAGTGGCCAAGGGTATGCGCAAGCTCTACATCGTTGGCGACGACGGCGTACAGAAGGAATACTCGATTCCGCGCGGTGTCCACATCAACGTGCAGGAAGGTGAGCGCGTGCGTTCGGGCGATCCACTCATGGATGGTCCTCGCAACCCGCACGACATCCTGGCCGTGCTCGGCGAAAAAGAACTGCAGAAGTACCTGGTGAACGAAATCCAGGAAGTCTACCGTCTGCAGGGCGTGAACATCAACGATAAGCACCTCGAAGTGATTTCGCGCCAGATGATGCGCTGGGTCCGGATCGAAGACATCGGCGACACGGAGTTCCTCCCCGAGGAAGTTGTCGATAAGTTCAGATTCCGGGAAGAGAACAATCGCGTGATTGAGGCCGGCGGCAAACCTGCAACTGGTAAGCCGATCCTGTTGGGCATCACCAAGGCTTCGCTCTCCACCGATTCGTTCATTTCGGCAGCCAGTTTCCAGGAGACCACGCGTGTGTTGACCGAAGCCGCAATCAACGGCAAGGTGGACTATCTACGCGGCTTGAAGGAAAACGTCATCATGGGCCGCCTGATTCCGGCCGGTACCGGCATGGAGTTCTATCGCAGGGTAAAGATTGCGGGCGAGGACGTGGTGGAAGAAGAGCCAGTGCCCGAGCAGGAAGTTTCCTTCGCGGATGGATTGCAGGATTATTCGGACGATGCACCGAGTGTTTACACCGGTGGGCTGTCCGACGATCTTGCGGCGGAGGAAGCTTTACGGACAATTACGAACTCCGAAGAAGTTTAATCGGAGTTTACAAACCTGGTGTAGGTTAGAAGGGCGGCCTTGATAGGCCGCCCTTTTTCCTTTGGAGACAACAGATGATTAGCCACGTAAAGTTCCTGGGAGTTTGCGTCAGCGATCAGGACCGCGCCATCGAGTTCTATACAAAAAAACTCGGTCTCACAGTGAAGACAGATATGCCATTTGACGGCGGTCAACGCTGGATCGAATTAGAGATTCCAGGAGCGGAGACGAAGATATTGCTCTTCACCCCGGCCGGTGAGGAAAGTCGTATCGGTAGTTTCATCAACACGTCGCTGGCTTGCGACGATCTCGATAGAACTTACGAAGAATACAAGTCGCGCGGGGTGGAATTTACTTCGGCTCCCACCAAGCAGCCTTGGGGCGCTTTCGCGAAGTTTAAAGATCCGGACGGCAATACTTTCGTGCTCAGCTCTGAAGCAAAGGGCTAGCGGGATTTGATGCGAATCTTCCGGAGATTCCGGCGCAGCCGGAGGCCATGAAATGATGTGGCGCCATTGAGGAAAGTGAGATTGGGCCACCTTTTCTCTCTCTTGTGACCGCCATAATAGGGATAGCTTCATGCGGCTTGCCTGTCAGGAGCTTCTCACTTGGTTTGAGAGAAGCGCCACGATCGTTACTCCTTCTCATTTGCTTGCGGCTGCTGCCGCGGAGCAGTTTTCGCGTCACGAACTGGCGCGCGGCTCTGAAACCTGGTTGCGGTCCCCGATCTATAGCGTTGGCGCTTGGCTCACGGTCTGCTGGCAGGCGGCTCGCTACAGCGGTGCTGATGTTCCAATCTTGCTCTCGCGTTCGCAGGAGCTGGCGATGTGGAATCACATCATCGAAGCAGAGAACCCGGAACTGTTCGACGCTTCAGCGACTGCAAGGCTGGCGCGCGATGCGGCGGATCTTCTCGCTGAACGGCAAATCGTAGCGGACGGTGAACTCTGGGAGGATCACCCGGACGCGCGGCAGTTTCAGCGCTGGCTGTGGTTGCTCCGGCGCAAATGCCAGGACCAAAATTGGGTCACCCAAGCGGGGCTGTGGCGGTTGCTGCCAAATTGGATCGAGGCCGGGGTAGTAGATCCCGGTCTCACTGTTTTCGTCGCGTTTGATTCCATAACGCCGGCGCTCCGTTCCGTTCAACAAGCGCTCGGCGATCGCTCAGTGGATCTCGCCAGTCAGGCAGTCGCGCCGCTCTCGGTCAGCGCCAAGCAGTTTGAAGATCCGGCCTATGAACTGGAGTATGCAGCGCGTTGCGCTCGAACCTGGTTTGAAGCGGATCCGGCGCGCTCGATTGGTGTATTTGTACCGGGTCTGGCAAAGCAACACGCCTCGGTGGAACGAGCTTTTCAGCGAGTGTTTTACCCCTCGTATCAATCGCCGCCCGAAGACTCCGTGTTTCACGTCAAGGCGGGTCTTCCACTTCACCATCATCCGCTCGTGTCGGGCGCGTTGCTGCTGCTGGATCTGGCCAGGCCGCTGATTCACCATGCCAATGCGGGCGCCATTTTGCGGTCGCCGTTTCTTAAAGGCGCCAGCGCGGAACGCAGCGCCCGGGCGCTCGCGGACCTGGATTTACGCAAGCGCCGGGAATTGGACCTCTCGCTGCGAGACCTTGAAAAAGCCGCCCGAAATTGCCCGCTGCTGGCGGAGACTTGGCCGAAGGTTCGGCGCGTCTTGCAAAAGAAGACTCCCTTGAAGGAATTTGCGGAATGGAGCCGCTTCCTGGGCGATTTGCTGGAGGCCGCCGGGTGGCCGGGCGACGCCGAGTTGTCGGAGCAGGAACAGCAAATTGTGGAGGTTTGGAAGAATGCACTTTCGGGAGTGGCGGCGCTGGGGTTGGTTGTGCCTCCCGCGAGTTTCGACGTTGCGATGGCACATTTGAAACGCTTGCTTTCTCAGCCGGTGGAGCGCGGCGATTGGTCTTCGCCTGTCCAGATTCTGGACGCTTCCGATGCATCCGGATTGGTTTTCGACCAAATCATTGTTGTAGGTTTGTCCGAGGAAACGTGGCCGCCGGCGCGGGCTCTTTCGCCGCTGATCCCATTGAAGGTTCAGCGCGCGAGTCAAGTGCCTGGCAGTTGGGCGCCAAGCGCTCGGGAGGAGCGCGAGCGGATTACGCGCGCGCTCTTTGAAGCAGCTCCGGAAGTAGTCGCGACGCACTGTGGCCGCATGACGCCGCTAACACGGGTAAAAAGTTCACTCGCCGAAAGGCCTGTCCCGGCGCGCGTGTCTCTCACCGTGCCGCTGGAACAGGTGCAAGATTCGAAGGCTCCGGCGTTTTTTTTCAGCAGCGAGGCGCGCGGTGGAACCGGCATTATCAAGGCTCAGTCGCAGTGTCCTTTCCGCGCGTTCGCGGAGTACCGTTTGCAGGCAAGGGCGCCCGAGGATGCTTGTTTCGGTTTCGACAGCCGCGACCGCGGCAGCTTCGTCCATCGAGCGCTGGAAAATTGCTGGCGCCGGCTGGAATCGCAAGCCCGCCTGCGTGCGACTGCGCCCGCTGACTTACGTTTGCTGGTCAGAGAGTCGGTCAATGAGGCAGTACACGGGGAAGAGGATGGTCCGTTGCATGTCCTTATCAGCCGTACCGAGCGGGAGCGTCTGGAAGAGCTGATACTGGAATGGCTGGATGCCGAGCGCGACCGCCAGCAACCGTTCACCGTCGAGACAGTTGAACAGGAACAGTACTTTGAGGTGCCGGGCTTGCGGTTGCGTTTACGGATCGACCGAATCGACCGCCTCAAGAATGGAAACCTGGTTTTGATCGACTATAAGAGCGGCAAGCAGACCAGGCCAAAGCTCGAAGGCGCACGGCCGGCAGAACCGCAATTGTTGGTGTATGCATCCGCCTTGAAAGACGAGGTGGATGGCATTTTCTTCGGCCAAGTGAAGCCACGGGAAGTAAAGGCGGTTGGATTCTCGCGCGAGAGACAATTTAAAGGGCAGACGGCACAAGTCAGAAAAGATTGGGACACCTACATGGAGAACGCCAAAGCCAACGTGGAGAAACTCGCGCTCGATTTTTTGCACGGCGAAGCCGCGGTTGATCCTATTAAAGGCGCTTGCGATTATTGCGGCGTAAAACCGTTGTGCAGGGTGAAAGAAATTCGGGGCGCGCAAGAAGAGGACGAGAGTGACTAAGGACGAAGCCACTCGCGAAGAGGCGCTTGACCCATGGAAGTCGTTCATTGTGGAAGCCCCGGCGGGATCGGGAAAAACAGCTCTCCTGACACGGCGTTTCCTGCGTTTGCTGAGTGTGGTGGAACGGCCGGAATCCATTGTGGCGATGACGTTCACCCGCAAGGCGGCAGCCGAAATGCGGGAACGCATTCACCAGGCTCTGTTAGACACCGAGAGCGGGACAGCGGTCCAGAGCGCCTACGAGCAGCGCACCAGAACGCTAGCGCGGCAAGCGCTTGAAAGAGACAAGGCGAAGAGCTGGAATTTGTTGGCCGACGTGGGGCAATTGCAGGTTCAAACCATCGACTCGCTTTGCGCGACGCTGGCCCGTCAGATGCCTGTAGTTTCAGAGTTCGGCGGGATTGGAACAGTAGTAGAGGATGCTCGCGAGTTGTACCGGCTGGCCGCGCGGCGTACCTTGCGCGACCTCACCGAAGGTACGGAACAAGATAAAACTCTGTTCCGCGTGCTGGCGCTGCATTTTGATAACGATATCGAAAGCCTCGAGAAGCAAATCGCCAGCATGCTGCAGAAGCGCGATCAATGGAATTTAGATCAATGGGACTTTCTGGGAGAAGAGGGTTCGCTGGCCAGCGCTTTTTGCGAGTTGCTGAATAGCGCCCGGCTGGCTTTGCGCGCCGTGTTCCGGGAAACGGCGGCCGTCGATTTCACCGAAGTGGCGCACGCGGCGCTTAGAGCCCTGGGAACGCCCGAGGCTCCCACCGACTTGCTCTATTCGCTCGACTACCGCATTGAACATTTGTTGGTGGACGAGTTTCAGGATACTTCGCGGGCGCAATACAAACTGCTGCGCGCTTTGACCGAGCAATGGTCGGATGGTGGCGGTCACACGCTGTTTCTTGTCGGCGACCCCATGCAAAGCATTTACCGGTTCCGGGAAGCGGAAGTGGCTCTGTTCTTGCAATGCTGGGAGTCTGAGCAGCTTGGTTCGGTTCGGCTGAAGCCGCTGCGGCTTACTTCCAATTTCCGCAGCACACCGGAGTTGGTGGAGTGGGTTCGTGAGAAGGTCAGTCCCGTAATGGCGGAAGACAATCCGCGATTAGGTGCGGTGCAGTTTAGAGAGTCAGAAGCAGCGCGCGAAGACAGAGGCGAGGTTCCGCAGCTCATTGCGTTGATAGACGACAACAATGGACAACGAGAAGCCGCTGAGATTGTCGACATCCAGACTAGCGATTCCTGGTCCTTCTCCCACATCTACGGTGAGATCATAACCGCGCCTCTCGTGAATTCTGCTTGGAAGGATGGGGCAGTTTCCATTACGATCCAAAATCCACAAGACTCCGCCGACAAAGACACCTTCCTCTTTAAGCTAGAAGACTCTAGTCACGCGCACCTTCAGATGGAGGGTGTTCCTCTCCCGCCCATCGACCTTGTTCGTGCAAAGGGAATGCCAAACGTTGCCTCAGACTGGAACAAAGACAAAACCTACTCGCCCGATGACGGTCTTACTTCTAATCCAGGGATGAAGCGGATCTTCGATGAAGATCAGCGGGTTCGCCAGTCGGGTGTCAAGATCGATTGGCCTTCCGTCGAGAAATCTGACGCAGAACGCCGTCAGGCTGTCTTACGACTCCTCAACGAAGGATCTCTCCATACAGGAGAAGACTTCACGTGGGCTGCCTTCCTGTTCCAGCACGGTTCTACGCCCGACGATTACTTACTTGCCCACACCTTGGCTATGGTTGCCCTGAAGAAGGGTTATGGTGACGCCTCGTGGATTGCAACCGCGACGCTGGATCGCTATCTTCAATGCATTCATCAACCGCAGATTTATGGTACTCAGTTTCTTACGCCACAGAATCAGCCCACTACTCAAGGAGCGTACAACCGCAAACTCGTTTCTGACGCTCTTCGTCGTCAACTCGGCGTACCGGTCCAAACCGCTCAAGAAGAGCAGCGAAAGCAGTACGACGCCCAGCGTGGCGTCGCAAAGTGATTGCTTGCGCCAGCACAGGGCTAACTCCGTCGCGCTTGGCAAGTAGCGTTACCGCTACAGCGATTCGGCGGTCCGCCTGGCGTCCTCAAGTGACAATAAGCCTGTCTATCGGCAACGAGGGATAACAAATGCGCACCTTGGGCGGTCTTATGAAAGTCTGCGCACAACGTCCCAACGACCCCTTCAATCAGGCCGGTTATCGCGCAGAGGCGCGCGATTCACAATGGCAACAAGGGATCGAGATCGGCGGCTGCAATCATCGTTGAGAGAGCATTTTTCCGCTGCGCACTGAGTCGAGTACGTCCCGGATTGCCTGAACCACCGCCGCAGGTTTGAACAGATGAATCTCATGACCTGCTCCAGCCACCACTGTATGAAGCGAATGTGCGACATCCGGTGCCCTTCTCAAGCGTTTGGGTCCTACCTTTTCAACCGGTATGGTGGCTACTCTTTGGACTGGTATTGACAGAGCATAGGCAGGCGCAAGGGCCGGAGTTCGCCGCGGGTAGTCAGTCCATTTACGCGGTTGGGTTCTCCTTTGTGAGAACTTCGTGCCGCGGGTTTTAGAGGCGATACCCCGCTAACAAAATGGGGAATCACATGGAAGCGCTACAAGCCAAAATGTGACCCTCCCGACTTACGACTAGAAATCGGTGGCGATGCGCGCGCTGCTCAGAACAGACTTTGCGGTCTCGTTCGCCAACTCGGCGACCCTGGCCGCGAGCAGCAAACCATGCTTCTCCGCGCCAGTAAATATTTGAACAATCTGGTCGAACAGGACCATCTCAGAATAGGGCAGTGCCGTCGCTCGATGCTGGGATCGAAGATGCCGTCCGGACAGCCTTTACTCATTCGATCGCGCTTCCGAACCGCGGTGGTCGTCATTGGTGGCATCGAGTTGGCGGAAAAGATCAAGAAGGGGCAGCTCAAGATCGGCAAACTAGGTGGGAGCACAACCACGATGCCGGAGATCCGGCAAGCTACCTTGGCCGCGTAGCCAGAGCCACCTTCAATCGCTAACACAAAGTCCCTCCAAATTTAACTCAGCCCTGAGTTTGCACCGGAGCCCTTCATCGCATCGGATTCGCGTTGCGGATCACTTCGAATACCAGTCTGACCTATCGGTTTGACGCCAGGTCACCACTTCCGGCAAGATGGCGCCTCCCACAAAGTCGCTGGACCGGATCAAGATTTCGAAAAAGCGGGGCGGCCCGGCTGGGTCGATTCCCATGGCATGAAGAGCTTGTCCGAAGCGGCGTTTGTCCAGTAAAAACTCGCCGGCCGCTTCGGTCGACTGGGCGGTGGTGCCTGCAATTAAAAGAGACGGAGCGGCGTCTGATCTGGCGGGGAGAAAGGCGATGCGCGCATAGGTGCGGTTGTGACGGTTATCCTCATCATTCGGATATTGCAAGATGGCGCCGGAAGTGGCCTTTTCGAGAAAGACAATGCGACCCTCCTCGGTTAACTCGCAACGGAAGTTCAACCGGTCCTCATAAAGCTGAGCCCACGGATTGCTGATGGGACTACCGATGAGTACATTGCTTTTGTCTTTGAAGTCCTGCATTTGGACTTCGTGTCCGGAGCGCAGGACCATCTGTTGGGCAAATTGAGCATACCTGAGCATCACCATACCGGCGATTGCCATTTCGCGGCCGTCGGTAAATTCCCACACATTCCAGTTACGGATGAGGCTGGGCGGCTGCAGCTTGGACACTTCCGGATAACTGCGCGCCATATAGTCGTCGAGAGTGATACGGCGGTGCGCCAGAGTTGAGATCTGGAGGAAACCGGTATCACTAGTAACTACCAGCATTTCCCGCCCTTGGCCCACCAGAGCGGAAAAGGGAAGAAGCGGCGGTTCGACGTACAGTTCCCCGGCCAGCTTGCGTTCCGCCGACCGCCAATGCCAAGCCAGCGCCGATGTAGCGGCAGCCAGCAAAACCAATACGAGGCAAGCCTTGCGATAGTAGCGGATCAGCCGGGCATGATGGTCCACTGGCTCCAGCAGAAACGGCACAACTGGCGCCTGCTGGGGAGAAGGCGAAACCTCACCAGCGGATTGTGGAAAACGCGGCTCAAAGGCAAGTGCGTAGCCGCCTTTCGGCATGGTGACGATTAAGGATTCGTCGCGGCCCTCGGTTTCGAAGTAAGTCTCCAAGCGCTTGCGCAAGTTACGCGCCTCGGCCCGCACGATGCTGTCCTGACCGCCTTGCAGTTCGAGCCGGCGATTGAAGACACGCTCGCCGATGACGGACTCGCGCGCATCCACGAGCCGATTCTCCAACGTGCAATCCGCTGTATAGAGAAGGAAGTCGCGGAGCCGCGGGGCTCTTTGGAACAGGACACTAGCGGCGATGCGCGCGATGAGCAGACGCCGCTCCTGAGCCTCGGCAGGTTCTCTTTTGATGAAGTCGGACTGCGTTAACGCTGGCAAGAAAGTTCATGCTATCACCTCCTGTTTACCGTGAAACCGGCGACCGGCGGACGCGGCGTGGGCGCGATTACAAAGATTTCACGGTCAATTCACCTTCCCCTCGCTACCCTCGGCGCTTTACATTGCCAGGTACCAGGAGAAACGCAGCGTTTGCGCTAGGTCGGGAGGCCGGTTATGTCACCACTATTCAGAAAATTCGTACTAAGATCAGTACGCAGATTGAAACACTTTGTTCCCTGTGCGGCGGTCGTTTTTTTGGCGGCCAGCCTCAATTTGAGCGGCCAGGAATTCCGCGGAACCTTAACAGGCCAGATCACCGATCCGTCCGGAGCAACGGTCACGAAGGCCGAAGTGCGGGCCGTTAACCGCGATACGCAGCAGGCTTATACTGCGACAACTACCGATCGCGGCCTCTACTTCATTCCGTATGTTCTGCCGGGCACATATAAAGTGACCGTGACAGGGCAAGGTTTCAAGACACAGGTCCAAGACAACGTTCTGCTGGAAGCAGGTAAATCCACTGGCTTGAATTTAAGCCTGCAATTGGGAACATCCACGCAAACCATAGAAGTCTCCGGGGAGCCCCCTTTGATTGAAACAGCCAATGGGTCGGGCGGAACGGTGCTGACTCAGCAGCAACTCGAAAATCTACCGTTGAATGGACGCCAGATTTACACGTTGGTAGGGACTACCCCGGGCTCACAGTTCTTGCAGACCCAGTTTGGCGCGCAAGGCTACTCGGGTACGCGCGCCTGGGATGTGTCGAATAACTATACGTTGGGCGGCGGCGTGCAGGGTTACCAACAGTTCACCTTGGACGGCACCAACATTACATTGCAGAGTCATGGGTCGCAAGGTACTTGGCAGATGGCCCCTAATATTGATGCATTGCAAGAGGTCAACGTGATGACCACGACCTACGATGCGCGCTATGGACGCACGGGCGGCGGCACGGTCAACATGGTCACGAAATCCGGCACGAACCAATATCACGGCAGCGCTTACGACTATCTGGAAAATGGCGTGTTCAACGCGAACAATTTTGAGAACAATCTGAATGGCATAGGGCGGCAGAACCTTCACCAAAATCAATTTGGGGGCACCTTTGGCGGTCCGCTGAAGAAGAACAAGATCTTCTTCTTTGGCAGCTATGAGCAATATATTGAGAACATTCCATTCACCACTGTCACCAGCGTTCCGCCCGCGTACCTGCGCCCGGGCAATGCGGGTAGCGGCGTCGACTTCTCGCAAACTGGTTTCACGCTGTACGATCCCGCGACCACGGCTTGCAACTCGGCTGGCGGCAGCCTAGGTAATTGCTCGGGAAACAAATACTCCCGTACTCCCTTTCCCAACAACATCATTCCAGCGAGCCGCATCAGCCCAATCGGGGCGGCCGTGGTGAACCTTTATCCCTTGCCGAATACAGGAAGCGGAGGTCCGCAAAACAATTTCACGGCCAACGTGCCCGACAAATACCGTTACTGGCAGCCCATGGGCCGCGTGGACTATGACACCAGCGACAAGACCCGCTTGTACAGCATGTTCGCGTTTCAGCACGGCACCGAGTTTCGCAACTCCAGCGGCTTCCCTTCCCCGGCCGAGAATGGCAACATCAACCAAATGCGCCAGGACCTGGTAGCCACTCAGGATATGACGCACATTTTCACCTCCACGCTGTTGGCGGATTTCAAATTGTCGTTTTCGCGATTCCTGCAGCGCGCGCCGAATGGAGATCTTGCTTCGACTGTAACGCCCGCGTCCATTGGGCTAAACATGCCAAAAGTACCGACTACTACGCTTAACCTGCTGCCGCAGATCGACTCGGCGTCTGGTTCTTACTATCCGCAGGCGGTGGGCAACAGCCTGGGTAACGACGTCTACAACAACTTCACTTTCGACAATGACTGGACCAAGACGTTGAGGAACCACACGATTCATTTTGGCGGCGAGGTCGGCGAAGTTCAGTATGGAAATCCGGGCGCGGTTGGGAGCCCCAATGGCGTTTTCAACTTTGGGACGCAGAACACGCAATATAACCCGCTGCAGCGCAATACAATTCCCGGCATCAATGACGGTTTTATCGTGGGAGACATGTTGCTTAGTTATCCGAGCGGCGGGAATGTGGATTACAACGACACGCAATTTGAAGGCTTCCCGACATGGGCGCTGTATGTGCAGGACGACTGGAAAGTCACTAAGCACCTTACTGTCAATATTGGTCTTCGCTACGATGTACAGCTTGGGCTGCGAGAACGCTACAACCGTTTGAACCGGGGCATGTGTTTCACCTGCGTCAATCCCATCAGCAACGATCCTACCTATCAGGCCAATCTAGTAAAGGATGGGCCGGCCTTACTCGCGGCCGGCATCAATCCGGCTTCGCTCGCGACTGTTTATGGCGGATTGACCTTCGCGGGAGTGAATGGCAACGGGAAAGACGCTTATGATACCGATTGGTCTAACATTCAGCCGCGCTTTGGCTTTGCCTACTCAGTCAATCCCAAGACAGTTATTCGCGGCGGTTACGGCATTTTCTACGCGGTTGGCCTGGAGGGTGGCACCAGCGACGGCTTCAGCATTTCCACTCCGTATATCAATTCGATCAATGGCGGCGTCACCCCGACCAATTATTTTCAGAACGGCAATCCTTTTCCGACCGGTGCGCAAACTCCTCCAGGCAACTCGCTCGGGCTTCTGACCGCGCTCGGCAATGGCACTTCGATTGACTATCCCGGACGCCGCATCCCGCGCTCGCAGCAGTTCTCTCTCGGTATCCAGCGCGAGTTGCCGGGGAAAATGGTTTTGGACGCGCGCTACGTGGGAAATTTTACCGATCGCCTGAGGACGTTCGTCTGGAATAATGGTACGTTGACCCTGCCGCAACTGGAGCAGGGCGTCGCAAATCCAACGCTGTTTAATCAACAGGTGCCCAATCCCTACTACGGCGTACCGGCTATTCCGCCAAGCTCCACTTGCGGATCGAATCCCACGGTGACACGTATCACCCTGATAACTCCGCTTTCGCAATTCTGTGGACTCATCGGGCAGAACAATGATCCGCTCGGCAACCAAAATTATAACGGCCTGGAGGTGAAACTGAATAGGCGGCTCAGTGATGGATTAACCTTTCAGCTCTCCTACACTTACTCGAAGACAATGGGCGCCACAGGCTATCAAAATGGTTGGCCCTATCAAGACGCGGACCAGAAATATGAGATCGCGGGTGGTGACCGGACGCACATTCTCACCGTGAACGGCGAGTGGAATCTGCCCGTCGGCAAGGGGTCTAAACACTTCCTGCCGAACGCCGGTGGCTTTGTGGGCGCTCTGGTCAATGGATGGAGCGCCAACTTTATTGTCTCGGCGCAATCCGGAACACCTGTAGGCTTAAACACCGGCTATTACGACGATTGCAATCACAGCTACACGCCGGACGGCGGACCGACGCTGAGCAACTATCTCTATAACAACTACAGCAGCGGGAATAAGCTCGGCTGCTTCAGCACCATTCCGCAATACGGCAACAAGAATTTGCCCGATCGCATCTCAACGCTCCGGAACCCCAGCATCACCAACTTGGATTTTGCATTGCACAAGGAATTCGCGATCACGGAACATTCTAGGGTGCAACTGCGTGGTGAGGCGTTAAACCTGACCAACACGGTGCTTTTCCCCGGGCCGGACAACAACCCCGGCGACGGACCGCCTGCGGCACAGAAGAACGGAACTTACACGGGTTTTGGAACTGTCAATCTGTATCAACAGAACTTCCCCAGAATCGTGCAGTTTTCATTAAAGTACCTGTTCTAACGGCCGGGCGTACTGCTTTCCGTAGCTGAGGCTGCTACCCTTCCCTTTAATGAAGTGGAAGCAGGTCCAGCATGTCGCGTCTTTTGAACTGTTGCTACTGGGTGCTCAGCGTATCTATAGCTACGCTGACACACCCGGTGGCTTATGCCGCACAAAACCGGGTCACGATTCTGAATGATGCGTTTGGAAAACAGTCGGCGCTTGAGCAGGACTGGGGTTATTCCGCGCTGATCGAGTTTGAGGGAACGCGCATTCTGTTCGACACCGGAGACAATGCCGCATTGTTCCAGAAGAATGTCGAGCGGCTGCATGTGGATCTCTCACACCTGGATATGGTGGTGTCCCATGCGCACGGAAACCATACTTCGGGCCTGCGTTATGTCCTCTCGCGCAACCCGAACGTTCCTTTGTTTGTGCCAAAAGCCCCCTATTTCACGTGAACCACGCCCACCGATAGCTTTCTGATCACGGATGCCCGGCCAGAACTTCCAG
>Ga0193743_1000815_pt1 | contig 24369 bp, 18 predicted proteins | sample L2c2metaG_FD_143038 | JGI IMG/M metagenome (GOLD analysis project Ga0193743, IMG submission 143038) | Soil microbial communities from a riparian zone of the East river system, Colorado, United States - L2c2 | ecosystem: Environmental > Terrestrial > Soil > Riparian zone | place: USA: East River...
AGGCCGGTCCTGGTGGCCTGGTCCTTCCGCTGTGAGAAGTCGCTCCACTCGGATCTTCAGGACGCAGCCAAGAAACTGGACCCAGTGGCGATGTCTGATATTGTGAATGGGCTGCTGGAGGTATTTCTGCCGATGATCCTCGCTCAGAGGACCTCGCCTGGGGAGAAGGTGCTAGCCGATCCGGACGACCGGGCAAAGCTCACGGAGATCCTAGGATCGCTGACCGATCTTCTGCAAAAGGGAGCGCAGCGTTGAGTTGGAGCAGGAAACTCGCGGCAGAAGCCACTCTCATCGACGAAATAGGGAGGCGAAGGCACGGACCGACAATGACCTCTTACAAAGAGCGATGCAACGCTTCAAGTAGCTAATGTAATTAGCTGATAAAAATAGACTTCTGTACTATTACTAATGGTAGCTTACATAGTGGAGGAATGGGTCTCTTTTAAGTAATGATGATAGGCTTCGCTCTCTGTGTACTGCCTGTTCAGCAATGCGTCGTACTGTGACATTATCTTGCTCTTGAGATTTGGGGACGTGGCAAATCGCCGCCCTTTCCAGCCCGTCACCGCAAGATTAAATATGCAACTTATTATGAAAAGAATGAGTTACAGAATAATAATGAAGTCAAACGTTACAGACGACTACCTCTCGCTGCAGATATGAAGGCCTAGCATCGTCGGATCGAGGCCATCCTCGAACGCGTCGAACACCCACTGTTTACATGGAATCCGCTTGAAGTCGTCGGGGCGGACGGGTCGCCCCAGTCGCTTCGCAGCGCAAGCTACGCAGAGAAGGTCCGCCCCAGACATATACCAGCCCCAGATCAGATCGTGCATGGCGAAAATCTTCGGGTTATTGCTTTGCAATCTGCCACAGATTGTCATAATTCGAATGTCTAATAGCCTTGATGACGTATGGTAATGCCGTTTATTGAATAGGTTATAACATAAACATCAAGTACAACCTGACTACGATTGACTACCTTGGTGCGTATATCCTCCATCGGCCCAAACCCTCTTGGATCTCCAGAGAACATTTTCTCTGTGTGTTCGAGTCGATCAACGCTCCCTTTCGCTTGCGCCGGCATCTCCTCTCCGCAGCCCGCCATTGGCGGCTGCTCAAGCAAGCGGTTCACCTCTGGAACAAGACCGCCCTCGCGACTCTCCTTCCCTAGCGCGCCAGGTAGGCCACTCTCTGCTTTCCTGCACTAATGCTGCGCCGCGCACCGTTAAGTTCACGATGCCCTTCATCTGCCTTTCCGCATACGGGTTGGCTGATGGAATATCGATGACCGCTCCGTTCTGGTCCACGGCCCGCCACAAGTAATGCTGGACTCCATTCATCTGAGGAAGACTTCGTCCAGGTGCCACTTCCCTCCGAACCGAGCTCGCTTCTTTCTCAGCCGGGCAGCGTAGACGGAGCCGAACTTGCGGCACCATTCCCGGACTGTTTCATACGTCACCGGCACGCCTCGCTTCGCCATCATCTCCTCGATGTTCCGATAGCTCAAGGCAAAGCGAAAGTACAGCCATACACATTGCTCCACTACTTCGATTGGAAAACGGTGCCGACGATATCTGCTCTCAGACGTACTCACCTCGTCAGCTTCTCACATCCTTAAGTTGACAATGCCTTCCGCTCGGAGTGCCTCGACACCAACTGGTTCAGCAACCTGGAGGATGCCAGGCGGATCATCGAAGCGTGGCGACGGGAATACAATGGGAGTCGTCCTCACAGGGCTCTCGACAACAGGACACCAGAGAAATTCGCCAGCCAGATCGCGGCTCGCCGCGATCTGGCTACAACTAAACCAACTGAAAACTAACCTTCAACTTGGTACAGCTTTTCCAGGCCCTTCATTTCGCCGAAGACTAACTTTCATACTGGCTCAGAAATATACGGCCATCCAATCTGCCTAAATCAACTCTTCCCGTCCCGCGTCCGCCAGTGCGCGCACTACCCTGCCGATATCCTGCGAGTGGGCCCGCGTCGTAATCAACAACGAATCCTCCGTCTCGACCACCACCATATCGTCTACGCCGAGCAGAACCACCGCCTTCCCCGGCGCGAAGACATAGTTCCGGTGCGCCTCCAGCGCCAAGCTGTTCGCCCCATCGACAACGTTCGCTCCCTCGCTTCCCGCAAAGGCCGGCAGCGCCACTTGATGCTCATGCAACGCCGCCCACGAGCCAAGATCGGTCCAGGCAAAGTCTGCGGGCAGGCAGTAGATCTCCGACGCCAGTTCGCCCTTGGCCGACCGCGGCTCCAGCACCGCATAGTCAATGCTGATGCTCTCGCACTGCGGATACACCTCTGCGAACACCTGCTCAAACTCCGACGTCCCGTGTGCTGCGGCGATCCGCTCCAGCAGCGGAGCCATCTTCGGACAGAACTCCCGAATCGCTCCCACCAGCGTCCGCGCAGTCCATAAAAAGATCCCGCCGTTCCAGGCATGATTGCCGGAGGCGAGAAACTCCTCGGCCCGCGCCAGATTCGGCTTCTCCGTAAAGCACTTTACGCGCCGCACAGGAATATCACCGCACGTTACCATCGAGCAGTCTAGGCGCGCACCCTGCTCGATGTAGCCGTAGCCCGTCTCCGGACGGGTAGGAGGTACTCCCAGAACCACAATCCTGTCCCCACTGGCTGCCAAGGCCACTCCGGCCCGCACCACCTCGACAAACCGCTCTACATTGCCTACGACATGGTCGGAGGGAAAGATGCCAAGCACAATATCCGGAGTGCTTCGCACCAGCAAAAACGCCGCCAGAGCGCACGCCGAAGCAGTATTGCGAGCAGCTGGTTCACTCAGAATATGATGTGGCGCCACCTCCGGCAATTGCTGCTCGATGGTCTCCTGCAGCAGATAATTTGTAATCACCCACACGTCGTCCGCCATGCTGAGAGGCAGAAGACGATCCAGAGTCTGCTGAATCATGGTGCGCACCCCATCGAGCGCCAATACCTGTTTCGCACGGGCGCGACGGCTGCGGGGCCAGAATCGCGTCCCGCTGCCGCCCGCCAGAATTACCGGCGCAAATTGCATTCCAGCCTCATTACTTCCCAACGTCATAGGCCTCCTAATAAACGAATACCGAATCATGCGGAACCAACTCCGCGGCGCCTACGCGCCCTTCATGGCGAATACAGCCGTATGCATCAGGATCGCCATATCGAGGAAGAAACCGCGGTGCTCCATGTAATACAGGTCATATTCCAGGCTCTCGTGGATGGCGTACCTCCTATCCGCACTCAGCTGCCATATCCCGGTAATTCCCTGTGGAACATTCAGCCGTTGCCTCTCGATATGATCATATTTTTCGACTATATATGGCATCTCAGGACGCGGGCCAACGAGGGACATATCTCCTTTGAGTACATTAATAATTTGGGGCAGCTCATCCAGGCTCATCTTGCGGAGAATCTTGCCAGCCGATGTGATGCGCGGATCGTTAGAGTCTGCCGGCGAAGCGGTATACTTCGGAGCATCCACATACATGGTCCGAAACTTCAACATATCGAAGCTCTTACCATGATGCCCAATGCGCCGTTGACGAAAAAAGGCTGGCCCCTCAGAGGTATTCTTGATCCAAATTGCGATGAACAGCCAACCTGGCGCAGTCAGCAGCAGCAAAAGGGCCGCAATAACTATGTCGAAGCCACGCTTCAGAGCTTCATATAGGCGCCATTCCAACTTCATCCCTGAGTAAGACATAATGAGCAGTCCATCGAGGGTCCGCATCGATCCCTGCTGTTCGATTCTGATTGGTTGTGCGAGACCCACAAAGGAAAGTTTCAAATCGTTTTCAATCGCTAAAGCGGCCAACTCACTTACCCGCTGTTGAGAAGTTTTTGATTCCGCGATAAAAATCTCCGAGACATTCATCTTTCGGCAAAACTCGGCCGAGAGCAATTGATAGATGACTGGGGCATGATAGCGGTGCACATAACCATGGCTATAAATTGCTTGCGGACCTTCGTCATTCACCTCGTCTACGAAAGCTACCGGAACCATGCCGAGATCAGGAGAGTGATGCAGGCTGGAGAATACTCTACGCGCATCCCTGTTCGTGCCCAGAATCAGTACACGACGCTGAGGACGCTGCGCCGCTACGATCCGGACAAATACCCAGTGAGAGATGTGCTTTTGAGCCAGAAGCAAAAATATCGTCGCCACCCAACCGACACACAGAATACTCCTGGGCACAGTTAGCTTTCCGATATAAATCACTGCCGCCAGTGCGATCAGGCAATAGCATGAGATCCTCAGAACATGGGCTGTATTTCGTATCTGAAGCAGGGCGTGCGATTGATGGTATAACCTGTACGCACGCGCCAGAAAAACAAAGATTAACCAATATTGAATGGTCAAGGCAAATAGAAGATTTTCTGTGCCCGGCCACAGCACGCCGTGATACAGCTTGTAGCAAAACAAACCAACAAAAGTCCCAAAAAGAATACAAACGTAGTCAAGAAGCAGGGCAATCAGCTTAATTACGATCTTCGGAAAGGCTCGCGCTTTGCCAGAGATTTCTGTGAATGGCTCATTCTTCAGATCCGGCGTAACGGCAGGTATATGGGTAGCCATTTCATTCCTTCCCATTTAAGTTCGGATTTCTTAGAAGTGGGCAGAAAACTTGGTTTTTTTTCGCTGAGAACCATCCTCAGAACAAACCATTAGTTTCACTTATGCGCCGAACATCCGTAACCTGGGATATAACCGTACTAATAATTCCACTCCCGTATTGCACTGCTATCACGGGCTTCAGAGAAGTATTGCCTGAATTTACAGGAGTAATTTCAACTTAGGCTGAACTTGCGAAACTTGATCAATTGCAGCAGCGTGAGCCACACAAATCGAGGATTATTTGTGAGGTAACGACGCCATAACCGACGCGGTTCCTTCAATAACCGATAAGACCACTGCAGCCCGGCATTTTTCATCCACACGGGTGCTTCACTTAGATTTCCACTTAGAAGGTCGAAAGCCGCACCGACACCCACCATAAGCTTTACGGTAAGCCTTCCATTGTAGGCCGCCATAAAACGTTCCTGCTTAGGCGTGCTCAAGCCACACCATAGAACATCTGCGCGACTCTCCCGCACTTGCTGGCGGAGATCTTCTTCTTCCCCTACATTTAGAGGCCGGAATGGAGGGGTGTAAGTCCCTACAATCTGAAGACCCGGAAACCGGCGGAGCAGATCCACACGTAATTGCTCTGCGACTCCGGGCTTACCTCCGTAGAGAAAATGCCGATAGCGGCGTTCAACTGACATTTTGCAAACTTCCAGCATGTAGTCAGGCCCGTAAACCCGGGTCATTTTCTTGAAGCCGTGGACGTGACCAAGCCAGACAGTCGGCATTCCATCCGGGGTCGTCAAAAAAGACCCGTTCAATATCTTGCGAAACTGTGTATCTTGCTGCGCTTCCATAATGCCGTGGACACCAGTGACGCAAACATAAGCCTGATCTTCTCTTTGGAGGAAGCTATCCGTTGCACTGACAGCCTCCTCCATTGAAATTGCGCTTACGCCAACGCCCAGAATATTGACCCTAGAATGCTTCTTTGTGCTCATTGCGCATCCCTCTCTCTTGGACCTATGTCTGCGCTGGAGTTACTATGCTGAGATCGTGACCATCATCTGCTGATCGATCCAGTCGTATGTTTTACGTAAGCCTTCGCGCAACAATGTGGATGGTTCCCACTTCAGGTAGTCCAAAATTAAAGTGTTGTCGCTATTCCGACCGTTAACGCCCTTGGGGGCAGAAAGTTTGTAGGTCCTCTTTAGTTTGATTCCGGCAAAACTTTCTGCAATATCCACCAATTGGTTGATGGTGACCAACTCACTGCTGCCCAAATTGAGCGGCTCATGAATGTCACTCTCCATGATCAGGCGAGAACCCTTTACGCAATCATCGATGTACATGAAGCTGCGAGTCTGGTTGCCATCACCCCAGATTTCGATCTCATGTTTTCCGGAGTGCTTAGCCTCGAGTACTTTGCGACAAATCGCCGCTGGTGCTTTTTCACGCCCCCCCGTCCACGTGCCACTTGGACCATAAACATTGTGGTAGCGTGCCACACGGCACCGCAGGCCAAAGTCTTCCTCAAAATGACGGCACATCCGCTCACTGAAGAGTTTTTCCCAGCCATAACCATCTTCCGCGAGAGCGGGGTATGCATCACTTTCTTTGAGAGGGATCACATCCGGGGTGCGCTGTTTATCGGCGTTGTAGACGCAGGCCGACGATGAAAAGAAGAAGTCCGAAATACCTGCTTTCTGCGAAGAGAGCAGCAAATGCGTGTTGATCAGGACGCTGAGCATGCACAGCGCTCGATTGGTCTCAATAAAACCCATGCCGCCCATGTCGGCGGCAAGGTTGAAAACAGCGGTCGCACCATCGACGGCGAGATCGCAATTTTCTGCATTCTTTAGATCGGCCTCGATATTTTCCATTGAAGCGTGAACCTGGTACCACTCATCTAGCGGTTTCACGTCAACCGCACGGATGACATTGACTCCGCTCGCAAGTAAATTTCCGACAAGATGCCCGCCAATAAAACCGCCTGCTCCGCAAACTACGACTTTCCGATCTGTAAGTTTCAAGTCCGTCCTCCATGAGCGTCGCCGAGATAAGGGTTATAAATCCCTTTGAATAAAGATGGCTAAGCTGTTGCTGAGCGAATCAACTGCACAGGATGCTCCTTATATTCAGTAACGCGAGACTGCTGGTTTCGATAACGGATTCCAAAAAGCAAACCCACTTAAACCTCACCTAGCTCCAAGTTTGTCCTGCAATACGAGTGCATTTATGGTGTGGATCAAAACACTACTTTCCGGACAGAATAGGGCGTCTCTGTCTGTCAAGGAAGGTAACATCAATAATGGTTACTATACGTTAAAGTTAGAGTAATAATGATTCCTATGGTAATCGGTCCACGGCCATTTCAAGTGAAAATAAAGGATTTTTAACCGTGCTATGCTGATTACTCTTGTAATCCTGTTCATGATAGAAAAGTACAGTCCAGTAGTCAACACGGTGATCAACAACATCAAAGGGCAAACTGCAAATGAGCCTGAATCAATCAAACTGGCGATCAGCGGATAACGCCGATAGACGATTCCTACAACCGTTCGACAGGGGCATTGATCTATCCAGGGGGCCTAGCGAGCCTGATCAATATGAGTCCCTGCAGGATCTGCTGGGCGTATTGAAGAGGTATCGCCTGACCATTGTGGCTGTCGCGCTCGCTACAGTCGCGCTGGCCCTTCTGGGTTGTCTCCTCATCACACCGAAGTACGCATCTACTGCAACGGTAGAGGTCAACAGGGACTCTGTGTCAGGGTCCGACGGTGGCGGACCGACTAATGCCAGCAGCCAACCGGATGACGTAAAGACTGAGGTCCAGACCGATACGGCTATTCTTCAGGATGACAAACTCGCATTAGGCGCGATCCGCGATCTGCATCTTGCAGATCGCCCTCCGTTCAATAAAGTGCACGTTGCCAAAGAGCGTGGCTTGCCGCTGGATCGTGCCCCGGAAACGCGTGGCAGACTCCTGAAGCTCTTTGGGAAATCTCTCAAAGTGGAATCGGTTCCCGATACCCGGCTTATCCAGGTCACCTTCCGAAACCAGGATCCTGAAATAGCTGCAACTGTTGCCAATACCCTCTGCCATAGCTTTATCGAAGACTATCTGCAGCGCCGCGCTCAGTCGACAACGGAAGCCTCATTCTGGATCGGGAAGGAACTGGAGAGTCTCAAGAAGCGGGTACAGGATTCAGAGCAGGCCCTTGTCGATTACGAGCATAAGACCGGACTCGTGGGAGTAGATATAGCCTCTTCCAGCCAGGGGGGTAATGGTCTGGCGACGCAATCCCATAATACTGTGCTGGATCGCCTCAATAGCCTGAACCAGGAACTGACCACTTCGGAAGCGAATCGTATATCGAGCGAGGCAGTCTACAGACTCGTCAGGAGTCGGGATCCCGAAGTCGTGTTAGGTCTTGGCTCAATGAGTAATTCCAACGGAGTCTCCGTCCTTTCTCCGGGCAGTCTGGAGCTCTTGCGTTCCCTGCGGGTGCAGGAAGTACCCCTCAAGACTCAGTACGCTGACCTCGCCGCAAAATACGGCGACATGAACCCCCGTCTGATCCAACTGCAACACCAGATCAATGCCGTGGATGCTGAGGTGAAGACAGAGTTGGGAAAGATCAGCCAACGCGCGGAGAGCGACTATCTCTACGCAAAGCAGAATGAAGACGCAGTACGAAAACAGTTTAAAGACCAGCACGAAGCCGCCAACAATCTGACGAATGCTACCGTTCAGCTACAGGTACTAGCACAGGAGGCATTCTCTAACCGCAAACTATACGAGAATCTCTTCTCCCAGCTCCACCAAGCGAATGTGACCGCCGGCATCCATGCTACGCGCCTCGATATCGTGAATCAGGCTCAGGTATCGGGAACTCCCGTCATCCCAAACTACATGCTCACCTTGCCGATCGCCCTAGCTGCAGGCATCTTCTTGGGCACAGTAGTCGCCTTTGTCCGACAGAGCATGGATCAATCCGTCCTTGTTCCAGAAGATGTTGAGCGCGCTGTGCATCTCCCTGTGCTGGCTCACCTGCCACTCTTCACCAACGGAAAGTCAGTATTGCCAGTCACTCCCGGTCAAAGTGTCTTGATCTCCACACCTGAGTTGCATCTCTCAGAGGCTTTCCGTTCATTGCGCACCGCAATCTTGTTGTCGCGTCCGGCTCTGACCTGCAAGACGCTGCTCCTTACAAGTCCGCTTGCTTCCGATGGAAAAACGACCGTGGCCTATAACTTGGCCATCGCGTTTGCACAGCAGGGTAACCGTGTGCTGTTGATTGATGGGGATATGCGGTATGCAGATCTTCACCGGTACTTTGGTACTCCTAATGATGGCGGTCTCAGCGAGGCGCTGACCACGCGGTCCAGGGCGCTGCTAAGCCGATTACACACACACCCTCTCTTAGAGAATCTCTACCTGCTGCCGGCGGGGTCAAAACCGCATCTCCCGGCTGAGCTCTTCAGTTCTCTCGCATTTGACCAGCTTCTGGCCGAAGCCCGTGCGAACTTCGACTGGGTCCTCATAGATACTCCACCGTTTCTTCCCTTCACCGATGCAGCAATTCTTTCCGCGAAGGTCGATGCAGTACTTCCTGTCCTGCGCTCTGGAGTCACTTCGCGCGAGATGCTAAAGAGCACTAACACTTTGCTGCAAAGAATGCATGCGCCCGTCATCGGCTTCGTTTTGAATGGAGTCAAAGACGACTCCATGGTCCCCTTCCATACTTATGGCTACCACCGCAATCAGGAGGATCATGAATATAGCAAGGCTTAAACTCCCGTTGCTCGGTTTCTCAGGCCACATTCTCGGATCGTTGGGTCTGTTGGCACTAGCCGCATCCTTTCCCTCTTCCATCTCAGCTCAGAATGTACAGGCAGCTCCACAAGTAGGTGGCACCACTAGTCTGCCGACCGGCAGCTCCGGCCAGGCACGCGTAGCGGGTAAAGGCTTGGCAGGTGGCGAAATGATCTTAGTGCCTGAGGACTTTTCCAAGCTCACCCTCAGTCCAGGTTTCCTGTTGGGAATGCAGGTATATGACATGCCAGAGATCTCCACCCAGCTCCGCGTGGACGCTAATGGCGAAGTCGCGGTTCCCATGTCCGGAAAAGTCCACGTTGCCGGATTGACCCTTCCCGAGGCGCAGCATGCGATCGAGCAGAGATTTGCCGAAAAGCATATCCTGCGGAATCCAGAGATCAACCTCGATATCGCTCAGTACGCCGCCAACAACGTGAGTGTGCTCGGTGAAGTGCAGACTCCAGGCCGTATCCAGCTTCTCGCACCGCACAGCTTGTCGGATGTGCTCGCGATGGTAGGTGGTGAAACACAGGTGGCTGGGGAAACAATTGTCATACGGCGAACGGTAGACGGTCAGGAACAGATTCAGAAGCTACGGTATGCACGCAGCGGAAACTCCGAGGAAATCAAAAGCATCACAATCCAACCCGGAGATGCTGTAGTAGTGCCACGTGCAGGCATCGTCTATGTCCTTGGGGGCGTAAATCGTCCCGGCGGCTACGTAATGCAGGAGGACGGAACACTCGACGTTGCCCAAGCCCTCTCTCTCGCTTATGGAACCAGTCTGAATGCAGCTGTCGGTTCTATACGCGTCGTGCGCAAGCATCCCGATGGGACTCTGCAGACAATTCCTGTCTCCTACCGCAAGATCTCGAAGGGGAAAGAGGTTCCGCTCCAACTCCAGGCTGAAGACATCCTGTACGTACCAATAAGCAAGCTGAAGTCCGTAGCGACTGCGGGCGTCGCCGGATCTACCTCGTCGGCTCTGATTTACGCAGTGAGATAAGTCAACGGGTTCTGTTCAACAGACCTAAAACTCCACCTATTACCTTTGGCATATCTTCATGACGCGCATCCAACCTGCTTTGACGCGAGAACAATACCCGCTTCGCTACTGGATCGCTGTAGCGTTCGCTGTGGGCGTGCCGAACTTTATCAAGTTCGACAGCACTGGCCTGACACATAAGGAGGGACTATTCAATCCTACGGCGCTCAGCTCAATCCTGTTGACTCTTACAACAGGCTTTTTGCTAGTGGTAATAACCATGCTGACTCGACGACGGTTACTGCAGCGCAGGGTAACAGTCTCTGCAGGGTTGTGGATCCCTTTGTTGGTCCTTCTAATCATCGCCTCGCTCCTACAGCCAAAGAGCCACTCGGCGCCGCCGGTGGCTACGGATTTGCTGTTGAGTCTATACCGGCTTGGGGAATGGGTGCTCGCCTTCTTGCTCCTTCTGTCCCTCTATACTCGTGAGAGCGAGGAGACAGGGACAGATCTCATCATCCGGCTTATCGGTTTGCTCTGCTGGATAAAGATCATCCTCGTTTGGGTCATGCTTCCGATCATGCCCTCCCTGGTATATGGAGCAGCCGATGACACCGCCGAGGCACACCGACGCTTGGGCGGCTCGATGGTCCATCCTGTGCACCTTTCCGTGCTCGCAGGCATTGCTTTCTTTTATGCATTTTTCTTTTTGCGCGGACCCCGAAAAACCTGCGCATGCTTCCTCGCCCTGCTGACGCTCGCAATGACGTATGCGCGCAGTGAACAACTTGTCTTTCTTATTGTCCTGACGATCTATGTGTTGTTGATGACACGCAGCCCCGCACTTAGGTGGGCAGGGACCGCCGGCGTTCTCGCTGTGACTGCTGGAGCCTTAGTCTTCCAGGATAAGCTCATCCAATATCTAGCGCGCGGGCAAGGCGTGCGCAATATCACCACTCTCTCAGAAAGGACTCTCGTCTGGGAGGCTAGCTTCCGTGCCTTCTGGCTGAGACCTTACATCGGCTATGGCTACATAGCCGGAGTAAAAAACGCCTTACGCGACCAGTGGGTCTACACAAATTGGCTTCCTCCGCATAGCCACAGCGAGTTCATCCAGGCCCTTGTCTCAGGCGGCTTCCTGGCCGGCATCCTCGTGGTATGCATTTATCTTCGAGTACTCTGGACTGCATTTCGTAATGCGCGTCAGGGTGTGAAACAGGTATTTTTGCTCATCGCGCTCATTCAGATAACCCTGATGGCTTTCATCATGCCACTCATCACGGTACAGTTCGGCGATATAGGTTGCCTCTTTCTGATGTGCTTCATCGGTGTGGTCGCCGCGAAAAAAGGACCGGCATCTATCAAGTCCGAGCGAGTTATAAAGCTCGGACCAATGCTGGATTTTCAATGGGCAGAAGAGATTTCATCAAGATGATGGGCTCGATAACATATCGGTACGATCCCTGGTTCCAGGTGGCTGGCGATGTAAGTATTTCTGAATTGTCCGCGCTATCTGGTCAAAGCTTTCGACGTTTCTGCTCGCGCGAGCATGAACAGGCACCTCATTAGAAGGGAATTTCATGCGTGTGCTGCTGTTGCATAACCGCTATCAAATACAGGGTGGTGAAGACGTCGTAGTTGCACAGGAAGCGGAGATGCTGCGTTCTTTCGGAATACTCGTCGACGTGTTCGAGATAACGAACGATTCCATCTCCACCGTGCAAGACAAGATTTACACAACTGTCCACCTTGCGTATTCCTCACGAATGCGCGAGCAGGTGCGTGAGCGGATTCGAAGCTTTCGCGCAGATGTTGTACACGTCCATAATTCCTTTCCCCGTTTCACTCCATCTGTTTATCATGCGGCCAACATCGAAGGTTGTGGCGTAGTGCAGACACTTCACAACTATCGATTGATGTGTGCCAATGGTTATCTATTTAGAGAGCAGAAGATTTGTACGGATTGTCTGACCCAAGGAAGTGCATGGCCGGCACTGGTGCACCGGTGCTATCGAGGAAGTGCGGTCGGAACTGCTGCTCTGACCGGCATGGTGGCGTATCACAAGATACGCCGCACCTGGCGGAATCGCATCGGCCGTTTTATCACACTGACGGCGTTCGCTCGTTCTCTATTTATCGAATATGTCGGGCTTCCCGCTGACCGAGTGATAGTCAAGGCAAATGTGGTGCCCGACATCGGTGTGACACCGGGAGATAAAAAGTATGCATTGTTTGTCGGGAGGCTTTCCCCGGAGAAAGGAATCGGCAGCATCCTGCGCGCAGCGAGGAGTGGTATGTTTCCCCTTCCGCTCATGATTGTTGGGTCCGGTCCAATGGAGAACGAAGTACGTGCGGCAGCCGAGCTGGGCCAACTTGAGTTTCTTGGAAAGAGGTCCAGCGAAGAAGTGCACTTGCTTCTACAGCGGGCAAAGATGCTGTTGGCACCGTCGATGTGGCATGAAGGAGGTGTCCCGCTGGTGATCGGAGAGGCATTTAGCGCGGGGGTTCCGGTGATTACCTCACGAATAAAGCCGATAGACAGTGTTGTCGAGCATGAGCGCAATGGCCTTCTTGTAACTCCTGGAAGCGAACAGGAGATATGCGAGGCCGCTGCCAGGTTCCATTCGGATCGCGAGCTACTGGGTCGTATGCGCATAGAAGCGCGGCAGACATATGAGCAACTCTACCGGGCAGCGAACAACTTCCGTGCCCTCCTCGATATCTACACAGATGCGATCGAGGTTGCCAAGCAGCCTCTCAGTGCAGAAGTCTAGGTGTTCCAGTCAGATCGATGGTTGGAGACGTGATTGCTGAATGGCCGCCGGAGAGGTCCTCGACCTGAGAAACCTTCCACTCTTTCGGTACTGTGAATAACTCCTTATCTTTGTTGGTCCAGACGATGTATTGCAGCGTTCCCTTTGGTGTTTGAGAGACCACGATCCACTCACTGGATGGGACCTGAGTTACGCTTTTATAGGTGGACCCAAGCAGCCATTTAGAGATCGCTGCGTATGCGACTGTGGCATCTTTTAAACCCGTTCCGTTGTCGTCGACGATCGCGTAAGCCGGTTCTCCCCAGCCGTACCAATAGTAGCGTTCAATGCCCGCAGCCCATGCCAGAGCGTAAGAACGAGCCACAGCATCGACGGATTCACCCTGGGAGAGTACGTGAATATTCGCAGGATAGTTTTTAATGTATGCCTTTGCCGTCGGTGAGCTGTGGATATAGTATCCGGCCTCGGTGTTCCAGATCGGCCTTTCGGCAAGGTTGAGGCTGGCCAACATACGCTTCAACTGTTGCGCGGTTCCGAGAATTGATTCCGGATGAATGGTCTTTGAGGCCAAGTTATCGTAGAAATGGAAACCGAGGATGTCGAAGGTGTCACCGCCGCCTTGCTCGATGAAGGTGCGGAGATATTGGGCTCCACCGCTGTTGGCGGGAGATGGTGAAATGACGCGGATTGACGGATCCACTTGTTTTAGAACGCGGTATGCGGATTTGCAAAGCTGTACGAGATGCGCAGGGTCTCCAGAGTAGGAATCCTTCATGTTGGGTTCGTTCCACATTTCATAGACATGGACGCGGCCTTTGTAGCGCGTGGCGACCGTACGGACGTACGTTTCCCAATCGGCCATATCCTTCGCTTCTGCACGATTTCCAGGAGTCTGCCAGGGATACGGATTAGTCTCGGTGGGACGTGCGGACGCCCAGGTAGGAGTGCTGTCCAGCACCAGATCGACATCTGCGTGGTGTTCTTGGGCGTGGGCGATATCTTCGTCGAGATGACTAAAATCCCAGATGCCCTTCTGCGGCTCGACCTTTACCCACACGGAATCGAAGATGCGGACTGCGCCCACGTCCACCGTTGGCCAGGGGTGCTTCCATGCCGAGCCAGCCAGGTTCATCGCGAAATACGTCTTCGGGACTGGCTGTTGCACTGCATTTCGAGCGAGCTTAAGTTCGGAGTCGTTTACCTGCGAATGCGAGGCAAGGAGGAGGCTCAACATCAGAAGTATGAGCACGAGCGCCGAACGCCCGCGCAAGTGACGCTTGGGGTGAAGGTGCAGTGGTGATTCTTCATCATGCACATCAATGGAGGGCATAATCAAACTCGCAAGTAATAGTAGTTAAGAGCGTACGGCTCCAGTGGTTGGCACGTTGGCTTCCTGTCCTGTAGCCGCCGGCACTATATCGACGTTAGTCGGCACGATGCTGGCTGTTTTGTTTCTCAGTATGCGGTTAGTCAGTTGATCCTTATACTTCAAGATAGGTGTCTCAAAATACAGGAACGATGCCCATGCCAGACAAAGGGAAAGCGCAACGCTGATCATTGCGATAGCGACAGCGCCCATGTAGGACCCTGTGGGAAAAATACCAAAGCGAACTGCCGCTTCGTTTACCAGGAAGTATACCGGCACATGAACTAGGTAAAGGGTATAGCTTATAGTACCGACGACAACGAATGGTTTGAACCGGAAAAAGCGACTGAGCGGGCGGTGGCTGCCAGCGTGACGAATGACGTGGTTGAGTGCGCCAGAAAAGCCCATCACAATCAACGGCAATCCAAAAACCATGAACAATAGGTCGTCACGAATATCCCGGCCGAGTATCGGCTTCCTACTGTAAAGAATTGCTGCAACTAGCAACCAGCAAGCGGAAGACGCCCAGAACAGAACGGAATCCCAGCGCTGCTGTATCTGAGCAGGTAGAGCGCGTCGACGTTCTATCCACAGGGCAAGTAAGGCTCCGCCCATAAGTACATCAATTCTGGAAAAGAAATCGAAGTAGGTATCGAAGCCGAGGAAGCCAAACCAACGAATAAAGAGGGCTCCGATACAGGTAATTACACAAATTACACCGAGCGTTTTGCGGCGAAAGCGAAGGACCAACGGCGCCCATAGGATGTAGAACCACTCCTCTACTGAGAGCGACCACGTGGGCACGAAGCTCTTACTGAAACCGCCATGCACGGAAAAGCCGTGCATGGCATCGGGGAGATGCATTTGCTCAAAGGGGTTCGGGAACGGCAGCCTACCCTGAAGAGTATGGATGATGTGAGCAAACACTACGGGAGACTTACCGAAGCTCTGAAGAAAAAAAACTTTCCCAACAATTTTCGGCCAGCTGAAGTGGTCGTGTTGGAGCATTGCAATCACAAGAATCGACAACAATACGATGTAATAAGGCGGGAAGATGCGCAGGATACGTCGCGCGTAAAAGATCTGGTAAGGATGCGGTTTGCCCTTCAATTGCAACAGAATGCTGGTGATCAAAAAACCTGAGAGGACAAAAAACAACTCCACTCCTACCCAGCCGAATTCAGGCAAACCATAAAACATCGTTGTAAACGGGTAATAATGGTGGGTGATCACCATTAAGATGGCGAAGGCCCGGATACCGTCGAGTTCAACAATGCGTCGCATATTTGAAGTACCAGCCTCATTAAGTAGTCACTTACTCTCAGCTACATCGTCCACCGGCTGTCTGCGTCGCTTAACTCATGCACTCCTGTGCGACATGCGACAACTTTTCGCAGATCAAATCCCAGCGCAGCTCTTCGTCGATCATCTGCCGTGCGCGCTCACCCATTGCTATCCGTTCGGCCGGGCTGGTCTTTTCGATCTCGAACATTGTTTCCGCAATATTCTTCGGCAGATTCGGACGGCATATCCAGCCTGCATTTCGGGGCTCAAGGTACCCTGCAAAATTCGTTTCCTCGCTCACAAATAACGGCAGCCCGAGTGCCGCAGCCTCCAGGCACGCAGTCGGCAGCACATCAAAACGCGACGTGTGCACGAAGGCCGCCGCACTTCGGAGCGTGGCCCGCAGTTCCCCGACCGGCAATATCCCTGGCCACGAAACAGCTTCGCCGATCCCAAGCTGCTGTGCCAGCTCGCGCAAGTAAGCATTGTCTTTGCCGCCGCTGATCAGAACAAGATTCAGCTTTCCGCCGGAATTGCGATACTCCGCAAATCCACGGAGCAGCAGATCCAAGCCTTTTTGCTTGATCTCATGTCGCCCGCAGAACATGATGGCAGGCGGCTTCCCTTCCATACGCGGCCCTGATTCGAGCTCCAATTGGTTTGGTTCGTAGCCATTCGGAATAATCACCATCTTCTGACCGGGAGCACGAGATTCCAAATCTTCGAGTTCGGTCGAACCGATCACGTGGATCATGGCAGCATTCCGCAGCATCCAGTTCTCCCATAGCGCGGCAAAGATGGCCTTCTTTATGCGCAACCCACGTGATTGGTCCGCATACAGGGAGAGGTAGCCGCCATGGGTCGTAACTCCGTACGAGATGCCTCGTTTCTTCAGCAATTTTGCGATCGACGTGAGTTCTGGGATGTAGACCGAGTGCAGTTGGACCCAAGTCCCCGGAGGCAGCTCTTTTATGGCGATGCGCAACTCTTTGCTCAGGAGAAAACGTGATTTCGTTGTCTGAAACACTCGGAGCGAATAATTATGCTCATGCGTAACCGGGGCGCCATCTGGCTTCAGCGCCCATATTTCAGAATCGAGCCCCATCTCCGTCTGTGTCGCAGACAACCAGTGCACTACCTTGTTGACGCCGTTTACCGATCTGGGATCAGCATTGCCTATCAGGATATGAACGAATTTCATCTCATCTGGCCTTTCTATTAGAGCAAGAGTTGGACTTATAATTCGTGTTTATGCTGCCACTGCAATGCCTTAGTTGGCATCAGGCTACCACAATCGCGGTCGGTATATAACACGGTTTGAAAGCTCGGATAGTACTTAACTACATGGCTACTAGAGTGCCAAAGCATTGGCCATAGATACTTCTACATCGGTACGAAAATCGGCTATAACTTCCGCGATTTTTGGCAGGATATGCGACCTCTGCGCGATGAATTGATGTACCTGCGCCGCCTGCTCCTCTGGAGTACCAGAACCGAGCGCTGGGATGCCAGATATTGCAAGCAAGGATTGCACCTTTGCCTTCCCACCAAATGCAATCGGCAGCGTGCCAGCCAAAGAGGCAAGGATCAACGGATGCATTCTTCCACTGATCACTGCATCGGTTTGGCTATATATTTTTAAGACGTCTTCCACAGTCTTCGCCTTCGCAGTAGTGACGCCTGGATGATCTTTGAATCTGCTCTGGACCTCGGCAAGCGCGTAGAGGTCATACTCCACCCGCAGATCATGAACTACTAACTGAACGGTGATGCCAGCATTCAGCAGAGCATCGGCCAGCTGAATAGAGCGCGTAGTCGTTTCGCGAATTCGCTTGGGGTCGTAAGCGATGAGCATCGCCACGTTAGGGCAACTACTGGCTTCAGATGCAGTCCACTGCGGCAGTAGCGCGCGATCCAGCGAAAAAACTACATCCCTCGTCGTCCACACCTTATTTTCGTTGATACCCGCACGCTTTAAAATCTTTGTGGACTCTGCATCGCGGCAGGTGCAGACCTGCGCCAGCGAGTACACATATCCTACAAGCATTCGTGGCAGCATACGATTTAAGCTCTCTGCGCCGATACACACGACCAGTGGCTTCTTCCGGGAGACCCAGTTTATCAACAGAAACAGAGAACTCCAACCCACCGGCCACCCGAGCGAAGTGCCGTCTACCATCTGGCCGCCGCCAACAATGAGGCGAGCCTTGCGCAGAATCTGAAGAGATACTGGCATAGGCCCCGACACGACCTCTATCTGCCACGAGGCGTACTGGGCCTTCACGTCGTCGGTTACACCATGTGGGATCAATACATATTGCTTGGCAGAGGGCGCCAGTCTGCGCAACTGCCGGGAAAGTGCCCATAAAATGGCTTCGTCCCCCAAGTTATACCCGCCATAGCCGCCCCAAATTACAAATTTCTTCGCCACTCTATCTCCATTCCACAGCAACGCTTGGATATGCCAGCGAACAGCAGCTATTTTTCAACAATTCCGGTTTTCCGTGCAAAAGAAACTATAGATGTTACAAACATGACGCCCCTATGTTATCGAGCAGATCCCTGTAAAGCTCCTTCGCGAAGGCGGCGCGGGAGGTCCAGGAGAAATCCTGTGCACCCCGCCAAGCAGCCTCGGACATATAGTTTCGCTGCTCCAGCGACATGCCTGCGAAACGATCTAGTGCTTCAGATAAGTTGCGAACCGTCTCCTGTACTGAAGAGCCGATTTGCACCTTCAGCGCCGTCTCGTCTGGAATGAGATCTCGCGCTCCACTCAGGTTCAGCGTGATCACGGGCAGGCCCACGCTCATTGCTTCTAGATTCTGTGATCCGAAGCTATCTCGAAGACTTGTAAACAAAAGTGCATCGTGTGTGGCGTAGGCCTCGCGGACCTGCATCCACGTCAGCCGTGCCCCTTCCCAATGTACGCGGCCTATAAGTGAACGGTCCGCAATCATCCGTTCCACCGTCTCGGCCGGGAGGCCATCTCCAACCAGTGTCAGGTGTATCTCCGGACGTGCTTGCGCCAGTGCGTCCAGTGCAAGGGGTAGCCCTTTCCTCGGCAGGAAACGCCCAACCCATAGCAAGCGAACTGGAGAAGCTTTGTTGAAAACTCTGGGCATCTCTGCCCGGAAGTCCTGGCGCGAGCCGGTGTCGCACAGCAACTGCACACGACGGCAACCGGCGTTCTCCGCGAGCGCAAGCGTATCCTTGTTCGTCGCCAGCACTATACTTATGCGCTTCATCCATGCCCGGTAAAACCATAGCCATGGCAGGAGATGAGTCATGCGCGTCCGGGTGCGTTCCTTCTTTTCGTCGCCACCAAAATATGGCAGCAGACTTTCGGGAGTAGTCTGCCCGCCACCAGCTGGACCGAAAATGGTGGGCACGCCAAGCCGCCAGAGCTGCGTGGGAAGGTGCACACTGCCATAGGAGACATGGTGTACCACATCGAAGGCGACCTCTCGCGCCAACGATCTGGCCTGACGCAGGGTGATCCACTGCCAGAGCAGATAGTGCTTTGCGCCTGAACTCATTGGGTCCAGCCATGGCACATCTGCATAATAAGGGTGCAACCGGGGGCAGGGTTTTTCCTGCAGGTAGGCGTCGATTGAATTCCTATTCCTGCCCGCCGTGAAGAGATAGATCTCACACCCAGCCTCTGCCAGGTGGAGTGCCCAGTTCCAACCGGTTCCAGGTTCTGAACCGGCGTTGGGTCGACAGGCATAGGCTGAAAGAAGAACGTTCATCTTGAGAATCTGGGCCCCTTGATCCTAGTTCGGATGAACTTCAGACTTCTACTCGCGGCGTCGATAGGAGCTCACGCCTCATCCGTCTCACGCGTAACACCAACGCAATGCCGATCACTCCTTGGAAAAGAACCTGTGTTGCAATCATACCCAACATAACGCCCGTCAACCCGAGACGCTTGGCAAAAGGCCCTGCAAACAGAATCGAGAAACCAGTCATCGCCAGATACGACCAGAAGATCGGCGCCGTGTACTCCAGAGCCTGCAGACCGGCCCTTAACGGGCCGGCAAAAAAGACCATAAGATACATCACCGCGTAAAGCTGCAGTACATGGCCGTAACCAGCATATTTGGCGCCGTAGACAAGCTTGAGCCAGAGTGCCGGGCGAACAGCAACCACGGTCACAAAGAGCAGCGTGATCAATCCCCAACGCCACATAATTTGCTTAATGTAATGGAAGGATGCATCGAACCCTTTGCTATGCATACGACGCGCGGCCTCTGCCGGCACTACATTGTCGAGACCCAGAAACCAGATATGCGCCACTCCGACGATGTTCTGCGCAGCACGTAAGATTCCTGCCGCCGCCGCACCATAGTAGATCGGCGCAGCCATTAGGAAAAGATTACCAGAGCTCCATTGCATAAATGCTGAGGGAGCCAACCAACGGGAGATCTTCCAATGCCGCACAAAGACCTCACGCAAGGAACTGAATTGCATTCGAACAGGCTCAAAACAGTAACAACCAACGGCAAAGCCGGCGAGCGAGGTCGCAGCGATTACCCAGAGTGCAGCCTGTGACGAGAAATGAGCACGCTGCGACAACAACAGAATGATCGGTAGCTGAGTTAGGTAACTGACGGCATCACTTGCCAGTGCGCGTTTACTTTGCCGCGTTGAGAATAAATAGCGCCGGACGAAATCCTGCAACAAGTAGGACAGCGTTGCGAAACTGAGCGGTGCTCCCAAATGGTAAACGTCCCACTGCGGAAAATACGTGGCAGAAACACGTACTGCGACAAAAACCGCCACCGCACATACAAGCGCGAATGCGATCTCCTGGACCAACACTGAACCGTAGTACAGGGGCCTATCCTCAGGTTCCTGCTTCGGTCCGACGCTCATCATAGGCGAGACGATAAATGCCCATTGCAAGCTATTGGCGAAAAGCACAGTCGTCCAAGCTAAAGCGAAGATACCGTAGTCGTGAAGGCCGAGTGCACGGGCCAGGATGACATTTGTAATAAAATTGATGCCACTGACGAGCGCCTGATCGACCAGCGCCGACACTTCGCGGCCGCCGCTGATACGAAGCAAACCACGCCTAATGCTTTCCCAAGCCATTCAGTGATCCTTGCCCCCTTGTTAGAGGATTGAGACGCGTTAATAGCCGACGAATAAATGCATCAAATAGCGTAAACCCTGGTTTGAACGCAACTGCCTGTTGATTCCGTTGCGCGACTCGGAGACTTGAATCGCGTAACCGCAGGAACTGCAATATACAGACTCGCTATAAATATACGAGACGTTTGCGTTGGAATCATAGAAAGCAGTCGAATTTACCGACAGCGCCTGTACAGGATAAATCAGATTTCCGAGAAGCTCGGTCTGCCCCCCTGGATAGGTGTTGATGGCAACACCCGGCTGTTCCGTCTTGAGTCCAAGCACCCAGAGAGTGCCATAATTTGTAATCTTGGTACCAGCGAATTCATCATCCAGTTGTCGCGCCCAAACCGACTGACCGGCCCGAAAGATAACCTGGGGAAGTTCTACATCTTCTAAAAACAGATTGCCCACTCCCGTAATACTTGTATAGGTATACCTTCCGTTCTTGATCGCGACAGGCCTGGCGCCGCGGTGATCTATCTTGATGCCGTATCCAAACTGCTCCACCACGAGTGGCGATGCACCGGCACTGTTCACGACGAGACGAATGCCACCACCATTGGTGCCAGCCGTGCTGCCATTCACGATAGAAGAGAAGCCGACGATGCGGTGTACGGTATCCGGTACGGTAACTGCTGTTTCATTGTAGGAAAAATACGCCGCAAATGGAAAATAGATGGTCGAAGCGCCACTGTTGAGAAGCGCCTGCAGACTCTTCGTGTCACCGTAATAAGTCGGGGTAAACGCTGCCCAGTTAGACAGGGTCTGATCCACAAAGGTAGGCGTCTCCTGAACAGGCAGATTCAGGCTGGAAGAACTCGCTGTACTGGCAAGGCTCTGTGGAATTCCTTCCACGTACTCTGCGATCGTCCCGGTTTTAATAACCGCTACAGAACTACTTGTGTCCAGCAGCGTCGCGCCATAACCAGTGGAAGATATATTCCTTAAATAAAGGCTGCTGTTGTTTTGAATACCCTGCGAAGAACTAGCGCCGCCGCGCAACGCCGCATCGATAATCAAAGTGAACCCGCCGTCATTGATCACCGCAGGTACCGTATTGGTGCTCACTAAATTGCGAACACTGATGGTCTGCTGCTTGTTGTGAATACCAGCAACACTTTGATTCGCCAGGGTAATTCCCTCAATCGTCAAACCGTATTCGTAAGCGGCCGTGTCGATGCCCATCTGGAAGCCGGTGATGGAGATGTTCTTTATCATCAAGGGGCCTGGATAGTGGCGCGTCAGTGCAATACCGGCAACGCCCAGCCCATCTTCGCTGATGATCGAGACATTATGAATGGAACCGGTGTTATTCGAGATGTAATCCAGTGCCACCGCACTCGGATTATTCGCGCCAATGCTGAATCCAAGATCCCAGATATTCTGGCGGAAAGATGCATTCCCGGCCGGGGTGGAAATCATGGCCTTTGCAGTCGTTGCGCCGAAGCCTACAGACCCAGGTGCCAGACGGATGATGCTGGACGAGGAACCTGCCCCTTGCAGAGCGACGCAGCAACCATTCCATGATAGCGTGTCGCCCACCAGATACGTGCCCGGCGGAAAGTAAAGAGCCTTCGGCTTGCCGTAATAGTTGCCCGAGGCGTCGCTACGTCCATCACTCAAAGCTGCCTGGATCGCAGCTGTATCGTCCGAAACTCCATCGCCCACGGCTCCGTAATCCTTTACCGACTTCATAAATCCCGCCGGAAACTGCAGCGGGCCAGCAGCTAATGTTGCACCCGTAGGTGTCGAACTGGAGTTGGGTTGAGATAAAGCGGTGGAAGCTTCAACGATATTCTGCGATGCCGCCTGTGAGAGCTTTGCGCTAGTTACCCACAGCGCAGCCACAATAAACATCCCGCACATGAATCTGAGTTGCTGAGGGGCCAGAGAATTACGGATGATTTTCTTATAAATCCGTGTCAGGAACATATCACCGGGGCTCCCTTCAGCCTCTCTTTTTTGATAATGTTACTTTCTTATGAAAGAAACCCTGCGAGCCAGTTAGCAAGAGCTGAAATTTCCAATCTCCTCGGCTCAGTTTTCCGGGCCTTTCCTGGGAAAGATGTTCTACTGAGTTTACGGGGCTTATGTGAACCATGCGTTAGGAAGTTCGTCCTGGGTACGACGAACTACTCCGCACAGAATGTACGATCCTACCCAATGAAAGCAAGGAAGCCCTGCTTGAAACTTTTACGAAGTTCAGGCAACAGCCTGCGGCTTATGATCTAGGGAAAGCCTGCAAAAGGTCTATGTTGCTGATTCCGCATGGCATAGATTGTTGCAGTCCACGGTGCTTGGGGTGAGGGGCGCTGGAATACGTTTTGGAGTTTGGCGTAAGTTCGGGATACGTGTAAAAAGTGGTCACAAGGCTGTCTCGAACGGAAGTGGTTGCGGATTGAGGGGGTCGGGCAGGTCTTGCATGTCGAGAGTAAACCTGCCGAACCGGCGAATCTGCTCTCTCATATAAGGAGAGGTGGAGGCGACCTGTTCTGGGTGACGGGATGGCCGTCTCTGGCCATGTCGGCGATCACTGCAGTGAGGTCGGCGACGTTTGAAAGCATGACGGTGTTTGCGACCAGGCTGGCGTATTTCAGGTGCTTTTCCTGCTCGACGGGATCGCCGCTCTTGGCCACGGGTCCGCCAAAGCAGACCCAGTCGAGGAAATCATTGTAGGCCTCGATCTTGGTGGTCTCGGCGCGGATGACCCGGCTGTCGTTATTCCTTAACCTGTAGAGTGAATTCACTCATTTGAAAGGGTTTACTCCTTTCCTAAACCTATAGAATTATTCCCTAACCTATAGAAATATTCCTTTACCTGTAGAGCAATTGCGCATGCGATCGTCATGGCAGACGTGAGCAGACCAGCGCTCTCTCGGCTCTGCTTACCAGGATTAACCTAACTGTCGTGGAAGAAGTTGCAAGGGACCTGAAACCTGAGACTCAGTCCGGTCATGGTCTATGGGCAGTTGGCCCTTTATCGCAAGAATCCTTCAAACCCGGGCTGCGCGAGACCGTGGATTTCTACCGGTAAAGGAATATTTCTACAGGTTAAGGAATAGCCCTTTTCTACAGGTAAGGGAATAATTTGGTCGCCATTCAGCACATTTCTATAGGTTAAGGAATAACGACATCGGTCGAAGAAACCCTTACCTTATCATTGGTCGACGTCAGTCTGCGCCTTTCGAGCTTTTGGCGTGAGCGCTCGAGCTCTTCGGCAATGAGCTTTTCGTTGGGCAGAACTGTTTGAAATTCGGCGGCAAGTACCTTGTTGGGAAGGTTGTCTAGTGCGTAGTGCGCTTCTGCCGCTCCCTTTTCCGCGCAAAGAATGAGACCGATCGGAGGATTTTCGCCTGGCTTCATCCAGTGTTCCCGGGCGTAGTTGAGATAAAGATGCATCTGGCCAGCGTCAGCGTAGCTGAACTT
>Ga0193743_1000816_pt1 | contig 24358 bp, 19 predicted proteins | sample L2c2metaG_FD_143038 | JGI IMG/M metagenome (GOLD analysis project Ga0193743, IMG submission 143038) | Soil microbial communities from a riparian zone of the East river system, Colorado, United States - L2c2 | ecosystem: Environmental > Terrestrial > Soil > Riparian zone | place: USA: East River...
TTTGAATGTCATAACCCGCGGCCACGGGATTGATGCCAATGACCAGCCGCCCCGAGGTCGCCAGATGCAGGTTCTGGTTTTCCAGCGCCCGCAAGCTGAGCGTCAGCAATCCGGCCGTCGACAGCAACGCCAGCGAAAGCGCCGCCTGCAATACGACCAGCATCTTCTGCGGCCACGCGGATTTGTCTCCAGCGGTGCGGCTGGCTCCGCGCAGCGCTTCAATGGGATCGAAGTGCGAAGTGATCCACGCCGGCACACAGCCAAAGAGAGCGCCAGCAAGGACCGCTATGCCCAGCGCGAAGCCGAGTACCGGCAGCGAAGGTGATGTCGAGAAAGGCGACGATTGCGTGCCCGCCAACGCCATGGCCAGCATTGCGCGCGAGGCGAAGACAGACAGCAGGAGAGCTACCGCGCTTCCCACGAGCGCTACCACCAGGCTCTCGATCAACGTCTGCCGGATGAGTCTGGAACGCTGGGCTCCAAGCGCGAGCCGTACCGCCGTCTGCTGGCGGCGTGCCATGCCACGCACCAGCATCAAGTTCGCGAGATTGGCGCATACGATCAGCAGCACGAAGCCGGCAATCATCAGCAACAGTTGCAGGCCTGAGGCGTAGCTGTCCCGCAGCTCGCTGATGCCGCTCGCCGCCGGTATCCATTCCGTGTGTTGCCTGGGAATTGCGGTGCTTTGCCCAGCTTCAAGTGTCTCCAGATGCGCCTTGAGCCAGCCCTGTAGCAATCCGCTGGTTTCGGCATCGATGCTTGCGGGCTTGAATCCGGGCTGTGCGCGGCCGACCAAGTACAGCCAGTACTGGCTGGGATGGTCCATGGCATCGATGTTGGTGAGCATTGGCTCAAAGGCCAGCGGCGCCCAGATCTCCGGCGGATCCGCATCAAGGCGCGTGCCGAAGAACCTGGCTGGCAGGATGCCCGCCACAGTCATAGCACGGTTGTTGATCATCAGTGTGGAACCAACAACGTCCGAGGTGCCGCCAAAGCGGCGCTGCCACAGGTTGTAGCTGAGTACAACGCGTGGCTGCGTGCCACGCTGGTCGTCGGATGGCTGAAGCGCGCGGCCCTCAACCGCGCTCACCCCGAGCGTGGAGAAATAGTTGCCAGAGACGAACTGCAAACGCGCAGGTTCGGCCGCCTGCGCGCTGTTCTGTGGCCGCATACCCACAGACCGCTGCCCCGCCTCAACGGCTGCCATGCTGGAGAAGCCGGAGAGATGATTCTGGAAGTTCAGATATTGGTCATAGGAAAAAAGGCTCCAATCGCCGAACAGACTTCCCCCGTTGAAGCAGCAGTCAAAGCGCGCGCCCAGCTTGTAAAGTTGCTCCGGCGCTGTGACCGGCAGGGGCCGCAGCATCACCTGATAGATCAGCGTGAAGATGGCCGTCGTTGCGCCAACGCCCAGCGCCAGAGTCAACACAGCGGTCATGGCGAAGCCTGGAGTGCGCTGAAGCTGCCGCAAAGCGTAACGAAGATCTTGCAGGAACTGCGGAATGAGCTGCACGAGCCCTCCTCTCTTGATTATTCCGAGCGCAGCGCTACCATCGGCTCGATGGAGGCGGCGCGCCTCGCGGGTACAAAGGCCGCCACAGCCGCTGCCATGGAGAGCATAACGAGAGTGATGATGGCCACTGGCGCATCGAATGCGCCGACTCCATAGAGGTGCTGAGCCATCAGGCGGCCGGCCGCATAGGCCAGCGGAACACCAATGGCAAGTCCAATAACGCAATGGACAAGCGCGCGTTTCAATACATCGCGCAGGATGCTGGCACGGTCCGCGCCCAGTGCCATTCGCACTCCAATCTCACCGGTGCGCCGTTCGACCGAGTAGGCGGTGACACCGTAAAGTCCGATCGATGCCAGGATCAGCGCTACAAGACCGAAGAGCGACGTCAGCCGAGCGAGCAGCTCGTCCTGATTGAAGTTCGTCGCAACCTGTGCAGAGAAGGTGCGGAAATACTGCGGTGCGAGGAGAGGGTTCAGTTCGGCAAAAGCGCGACGCGTCGCCGCCTCGAGAGAAGCCGGTGTCGTGCTCGCCGTTTCCAGCACTACCTGGCCCGCGTAATGTCCCAACGGCTCGAAGATCTTGTTTTGCGGCTTGAAGATCTCCGTCGCCTGCCCGAACGACAGATAGTACATGGGGGGCGGCGCCACATTCGGGTCGTTATGTTTTGTGTTTTCCACGATGCCGACGATCTCGAACTGCGATTCCAACTCGCGTTCGATACCGAAGTGCTGGCCGATCGCCTTGCCATGGAAGTAGCGGTCGGCAAAGACCTGATTCACGATCGCGACCTTGCGTCCATGGCTATTGTCGCCATCGGTGAAGAAACGGCCCGTTCGCAGTTTGGCACCGATAGCGTCGAAATACTCCGGACTGATCCGGATATAGGTCGCCTGATACCAATCGCTGTCCGGCTTCGGATCAGGCTGACCGGGAATAAAGACGCCGCCATTCCAGTTGTCATGGCTCAGAGGCGTATAGAGGGCAAAGGCGACTTTCTTCGTGCCGGGAATCCGCATCAGGCTTTCGTGCAGCTTGCGATACAGATCGTCGGTCTGCTCCGGTTTATATCCGGCGAGGAAAGGATCGATGCCCACGATGTATCGGTCCTCGGTCTGGAAGCCGAAGTCCTGGGTCCGCAGATTGTTCAGGCTGCGCAGCAGCAGGCCGGCCGCGCACAGCAGTACCACCGAGAGCGCGGCCTGCGTGATAACCAGTACGCGTTGCGGCGCGGAGCTCGAGTCCTTCATCGTCCGTGACGTGCCGCGGATGGCCGAGGCGGGATCGGTCTTTGTGGAGATCCACGCGGGTATCGCAGCGCACAGAACTGCGGTGACCAAAGCCGCCAGGACAGCGAAGCCAAGTACTGGCAACGACGGGTTCACCTCGACCGGGACATAGTCTGATCCCCGGAAGGCGAGTCGCAGCACCGAATGCGCCACGGCATAGGCAATGGCTATCGCACCGGCACCGCCCGCAACTGCCAGCAATATGCTCGATATCATGGCCTGCCGTACCAGCTGTCCACGTGTCGCGCCCAGCGCGATGCGCACCGCTTGTTGCTGCTTCTCTGCCGTGGCACGTACGAGCAAGAGGTTTGCCACATTGGCGCACACGATCAGCAGCACGAATCCGGCTGCCCACATTAGAAGCTTCAGCCCGCGACCATACCCCTGCGCTACAGTGTTCACACCGGTCTTGGCGGAAGAAAGCTCTGTCTTCTGGCGACCGATCTCCAAGCGCTCAGCGGCATTCAGCGTATCGCGGCCACGCAGCCACTGCTGCAGTTCCACATTGAGCTGCGCCGTTATCTGAGCCGTCGTCGCATCGGGGGCGATGCGGCCGACCACGTCGAGCCAGTGGGTATCGGGATGATGAGTATGTGCCGCGTCGGCACCAGTGAATTTCGCTTCCTGGTTCAGCGCGAGCCAGAGCTCCGGCGGATCGGACTGCACGATCTCGCCCTTGTACTCGGGCGCTGTAACGCCGACCACAGTCACCACCACACCGTTCATTGCGAAATTCGTGCCGAGGATGTGCGGGTCGAGACCGAGGCGGCGTTGCCACATGCGATAGCTGATCACGGCCACCGCTGGTGCGCCTTCCGTGTCGTCAGAAGGCTGAAGGGGTCGGCCCAGCGCCAGCGGCACACCGAGCGTGGCGAATTCATTGCCGGCAACGAAGCGGCCCGGCACCGTGTCCGGCGGATGCGAATCGCCGACCCGCCGGGTCAGCAACGGAGTGCTGAAGGATTGGAATGCCGTGAGGCTGTCAAATCCCTTGGTGTGATCGCGGAAGTAGAGGTACAGGTCGTTGGAGAAGATACCCCACGAATCGCCCTGCAAGCCGCCGTAGTTGCAGCAAAGGGGCTCTTTGCCCACCATGTACAGCTTCGAGGCATGCTGGACCGGCAGCGCCTTCAACATGGTGTTGTAGATCAGTGTGAAGATCGCCGTGGTCGCTCCAATGCCCAATGAGAGCGTCAGCGCTGCGGTGATCGCGAAGCCGGGATTGCGACGGAACTGCCGCAGCGCGTACTGCACGTCTTTGAGCAACTTTCCCATCGCAGCTCTCCATTAGCCCCTAGGCTAGTCCCTCGACCTGTCCAGTCTCGGGACACACTTCGGCCTCGCTCCCGCACATCCGGTCCTGCGGGGCCCTGCTACTGAACCTGCAGCAACTGTTCCGGGGACAACTCTCCCTCGGCAATGACTTTGCCGTCGAAGAGATGCACCTGGCGGTCGGCATGCCGGGCAAAGCGTGGATCGTGCGTCACCATGCAAATGGTTGCGCCTTCCTTGTGCAGCTCGGAGAGCAGCTCCATCACCGCTTCGCCATTTTTCGAGTCCAGGTTTCCGGTAGGCTCGTCAGCCAGGAGGATGGACGGCGAACCAGCCAGCGCACGTGCCACGGCGACACGCTGCTGTTGACCGCCTGAGAGCTGCGAGGGGTAGTGACGCATACGATGCGCCATTCCCACACGCTCCAGCGACTCCTGTACGCGACGCTTGCGGTCCGCCGCCGGCATGCCGGAGCGGTAGGTCAGCGGCAGCTCCACATTCTCGGCCACTGTGAGGTCGCCGATCAGGTTGAAGCTCTGGAAGATAAAGCCAATCTCCTGGTTGCGGATGCGCGAGCGCTCGGCAAAGCTCAGGTTTTCTACCGGTTTGCCGTTCAACTGGTAGCGTCCGCCGGTCGGCGTGTCGAGCAGTCCGATGATCGAGAGCAGCGTCGATTTGCCGCAGCCTGAGGGGCCGGACATAGCGACATAATCACCGCGCATGATCGCCAGATGCACACCGGAAAGCGCGTGCGTCTCGATCTCATCCGTGTAGAAGACCTTGGTCAGCGCTTCGATCTGTATCAGTGCCTGTGCTGTTTCATCCATAGTTGGCCTCGTATTCCTTCCCTTCCTAAGATCGGTTGTTATTCCAGCCGGATGCGGTCCACCTGATCCTGCCGGGACATGTCGGACAGAATGACGGTATCCCCTTCTTTGAGCCCACTGAGCACCTGCATGGCATTCACCGAGGCGCGGCCCATCTTTACGGAAGTGCGCGTCGCGGTCTTGCCATCAGGGCTCAGCTTGAACAAGCTGACGGTCGAATCCTCGTTGCCAAAGGCTGGCCGGCCAACCTGGAGTACATCTGGCAGCCGTTGCAGATCGATCTGCCCGTCCACACTCAAATCCGGACGTTCCCCCTCGACGAAGCCGTTCAATGCGACGTCCACGGTGACCGTGCCATTGTGAACTCCCGGATCGATGCGCTGTACTGTGCCCTCGACGATGCCGTTGTGGGTATCAATCGCAGCGGGCTGCCCCGCGCGGATGTCACGCGCCTGCGTCTCCGGGATGTTCAGAGCTGCCTTCAATTGGTGTTCCACCACTACTTTCGCGAGCATGGTCCCTACAGCCACCTGCTGACCCACGGCCAGCGGCGCTCCAGGGGCGCCCAGGTCCGTCAGCACGCCGTTGATACCCGCTTTTACCCGCAGCGCATCCAATTGCTGCTGTTTGAGCTGGTACACCCCTCGCGCCTGGTCTACCTTCGCCTGTGCCACGGCTAGCTGGGTCTCCAGAGCCTTCTCGTTGATGGATACGACATTCTGCTGCATTTGGTTCTGGGTAGTTAGTCCATCCGACTTGCTTTTTGAAGCCTGGGCCTGTAGTCCGGAGATAACGCCCAGTTTGTAGAGGGATTCGTCGGTCGAGGCCTGGCGCTTCGCGGTCTCGTAGTCGGCGTTGGTGGTAGCTGCGGTCGCTTTCTGGGTGGAAAGCGTGCTTTGCAACTGCACCTGGGTGTTCTTCAGATCGGCTTCCGCTTCACTGAGCGCAAGCTTCGCGTCCAGCGCTTGCTGCGTCACCGTTGGGTCACTCAACTCCAGAAGGACGGTATCAGCCTTCACGTTCGATCCCGGCAATACCAGGATGCGGGTCACCGTCGCAGCCGTCTGCGCCGGGATCTGGCGGATCGCGTCTTCGCGGGGCACCAATGTCCCATTGCCGCGCACCTGGCGTATCAGGTTTCCGCGCTTCACCGTATCGGTCCAGACCACGCTTCGCTCGACCGTGGGGGCGGCGGGTTTCAGCCTCATGACCGCAAAGGTCACAGCGGCGAGGATGACGATAGCGACCGCGATCGTGACGATACGGCGGCGGTTCTTCTTGGCTTTGATATCCGGGCGGGCGATGTCCATCAACGGACTCTAGTGCATTTACGCTTCCACCCCTCCTGGTCGCCTAACACTATGAAAATAAACGCATGATTTGCCCACGAGGGTGGAGGCTGCCTCCGCGCCGCTGTCCACTCCCGTGGCTCCGCTGTCCATTTCCGGACATGTTGCCGGGTCAGGTGCTACGACTAACGATTCATTTTCAAAATGCACTGCTTTAGAGACAATGACCGGCATTGGAGCGAACATGCACGCTATTTCTGCCACAGACGCCAAGCTGAAGCTGGCGACCCTTCTCAGCAAAGCCCAACGCGAACCGGTGATGATCCGTCACAATCACCGCGATGTCGCCGTGATGTTGTCGGCGACGGAGTACCGGCGTCTCAACCACAGTGCATCCCAGCGGACCGTCATCGACCCCAAGCTCGCCGCGCTGCTCGACGCCTCTGACTAGCACTTGCCATTTGTTGAAAACACAGAGGGCCGGAGCATAACGCTCCGGCCCTCACTACGTCGGAAGGACGCAGGCTACGCCTGTGCCGGGTTGTCGCGCTCCGTATTCACGCCCAGCTCCGCAAAGGCCTTCTCTGCCTTCTTCGCGTCGAAGTTGCCGTCGCGCGATAGGCGGGAGAGTGTTGCTGCCACGATCGACTCTGCGTTCACCTCAAAGTGCCGCCGCAGATATTCGCGGTTATCGCTGCGTCCGAATCCATCCGTACCCAGCGAGACCAACCGTTCCGGGAGCCACGGCGCCAATTGATCCGGCACCACCTTCATGTAGTCGGTAGCAGCGATGATGGGTCCTGCCGCGCCGTCGAGCGCGTTCAGAATATAGGGCCGCTTCACGCTCTGGGATGGGTGTAGACGATTCCAGCGCTCTACCTCGAGGGCGTCGCGGCGCAGCTCGTTGTAGCTGGTGACGCTCCACACGTCGGTGGCCACACCGTACTTCTCGGCCAGGATTTCTTGTGCCCGCGTCACCTCATTCAGGATCGGACCGCTCCCCCAAAGCTGTGCCACAGCTTTGCCCTGAGACGACGCCCGGAACCGGTATATGCCGCGCAGGATGCCTTCACGTACTCCTTCAGGCATTTCCGGCATCGCATAGTCTTCGTTGTACATAGTGATGTAGTAGAAGAGGTCTTCGCCCTTCTCGTACATGCGGCGCAAACCATCCTGGACAATGGTGGCAAGCTCGTAGACGAACGCCGGATCGTAGGTCGCGCAGGTTGGCACGGTTGAAGCCAGGACGATCGAGTGGCCATCCTGGTGCTGCAGTCCTTCGCCGGCCATGGTGGTGCGCCCCGCCGTGCCGCCCATCAGGAAGCCCTTGCCACGGGAGTCGGCAAAAGCCCAGATCATGTCCCCGACACGCTGGAAGCCGAACATCGAGTAGTACATGTAGAACGGAATCGTCGGCAGCCGGTAATTCGAGTATGCCGTGCCCGCCGCAGTGAACGACGCCATAGAGCCAGCCTCGGTAATGCCCTCTTCGAGGATTTGGCCGTCCTTCTCTTCGCGGTAATACAGCAGCATGTCTACGTCGTGCGGCTTGTACTTCTGCCCTTCGTTGGCGTAGATGCCCACCTGGCGGATCGCCGATTCCAAACCGAAGGTCCGGCCCTCGTCCGGCACGATCGGGACGATCAGCTTGCCGAAGGCCGGATCCTTCAAAAGGTGGCGCAGGATGCTGACAAAGCCCATCGTGGTCGAGACCGCTCGTCCCTTTGAGCCCGCGGTCCACTCTGCAAAGGAGTCGAGCTCCGGCGCCTTGAACACGAGCTTTGGCACATCGCGACGCGGCAGAAAGCCGCCCAACGCGTTGCGCCGTTCGAGCATGTAGGCAATCTCCGGTGCGTCCTTCGCGGGACGGTACGGCAGCCCATTCTTGGCCGTATCCTCCGACACTGGAATGTTGAAGCGCTTGACGAAATGGGTCAGCCCCTCGTCCGTTAGCTTCTTCTCCTGATGACTGGCGTTGCGCGCTTGTGTCGAGCCGAGGCCATAGCCCTTCACCGTCTTGGCCAGGATCACCGTCGGGCCGCCCTCGTGCTCGGTGGCGCGCTTGTAGGCGTTATAGATCTTCTGCCGGTCGTGGCCACCGCGATGCAGGTGCGCCAGTTCGTCGTCGGTCATGTCGGCGACCAGCTCCAGCAGCTCCGGATATTTGCCGAAGAACTCCTGCCGCAGGTATGCGCCGCCCTTGGCCTTGAACGCCTGGTAATCGCCATCCACGCACTCTTCCATGCGCTTCAGCAGCAGGCCTGTGTGGTCACGCTCAAACAGCTTGTCCCAGTCCGCACCCCAGATCACCTTAATCACATTCCAGTCGGCGCCGCGGAACATGCCTTCGAGCTCGTCGATGATCCGCTTGTTGCCGCGCACCGGTCCGTCCAGCCGCTGCAAGTTGCAATTCACGACAAAAATCAGGTTATCCAGCTTCTCGCGTGTCGCCATCGAAATGGCGCCGAGCGAATCCACTTCGTCCGTCTCGCCATCGCCCACGAATGCCCATATCTTCCGATCGGTCTTCTCGATCAGGCCACGGTGTTCGAGATATTTCATGAAACGAGCCTGGTAGAGCGCATTCAGCGGCCCGATGCCCATCGACACCGTCGGAAAGCGCCAGAAATCCGGCATCAGCCACGGGTGCGGGTACGACGACAACCCTGGCTTGTCGCGCAGCTCATGGCGAAAATTCAGTATCTGCTCGTCCTCAAAGAAGCCCTCCAGATACGCACGTGCGTATACACCGGGCGATGCGTGACCCTGGAAATAGATGAAGTCGCCCGGCTGGTCGCCGTAGCTGGCGTGGAAGAAGTGATTGAAGCCGACTTCAAGCAGAGTCGCGAGGGACGAATAGGTCGATAGATGTCCGCCGATGCCCGCGTCCTTCTTGTTCTGGCGGTGCACCATGGCCATCGCGTTCCACCGGATGAGGCTCTCGACACGGCGCTCCAGATCGGGGTTGCCGGGATAAGGCACTTCTTCGTGCCTGGGAATGGTGTTCATGTACGGCGTTATCAACTCGCCCGGCGTGTTGATACCGGCTTCGCGCGCTCTTCGGCGAAGCGCCGTCAGCAGCTCGGCGCTATGCTCGGCGCCCTCCGCGACCACGACCTCGTCAAAGGCCTCGATCCACTCGGCCATCTCCTCGGAAAAGCTTGTCTGGACTGGCACTGCCTCTTTTGTGCTCATCGATCGGGATCCACTCGCCTATGAATTTGAGTCTTGCCATGGGATGCGCGGGACGGCATGCACCACTCCTCAGTATAGCGTCGGGAACGATACCCGAAACCGGGAGAGACTGAAGCGCTGGAACTACGGAAAAGAACCGCCGGGGCGGCCTTTCGCAGTCTGGCGCCCCTGTAGGCTTGTGACGCAGCCCTGTTGGATGAGCATCGCAAGAGCGTCACACAAGAGACCTCTATGGTGACTTCCTTGACCGCGACGCTCTGACGCACTAGTCTCCGCTACTTGAAGACTCCTCTCCCCAGACAAGTCGAAAAAGTTCCGCCGGCAGACACTTACGCACTCCACCGCCTGGGCGTGTCCTGTGGAATCGCGGCCGGCGTATGGCTGGGCGCGGCGGAAGCACCCACCAAGCTGGTCAACATCGGCCTCTCACCCTTCGCCGTATCGTTGTGGATGGTTGCCGGCGTCTTCACCGCACGGTGGACCTTCCCCACTTTGCTGAAGGGCACCAGCTACGTCGTCCGCGATCTGGGCGAGAAAAAGCACCTTATTGTCTGGGCGCTGCTCGCCGGGGCGCTGTGGGCCGTCGCCAACACGCTCACCGTCTTTGCCATCCGCGATGTCGGGCTCGCCATCGCCTTCCCTCTTTGGAATGCCAACTCCCTCTTCGGCTTGCTGTGGGGCCGCGTGCTCTTCCGCGAACTCCAGGGCGCCAGCCGCGGCGGCATCGCCAAAGTGGCGCTGGGCGCCGTTGCCATCGTTGCAGCGGCCATCCTGCTTGGATTCAGCACAGTGCATGGTGGCAGCCACTCGACCTCGCACGCCGCGCGCGGTATTGCTGCGGCCATCGGCGCTAGTGCCCTCTGGGGCACCATGTATGTGCCCTACCGCAAGGCTTACATCAGCGGCATGAACCCACTCTCGTTCGTAACCGCCTTCACCTTCGGTGAGTTTGGCTCTGTTCTCGCGCTGGTGTGGTGGCTGGATGGCGGCGCGCACTCATCGGCATTTCACTTCGCGCAGTTCCGGTCCGTTCTCTTCTGGCTCTTCCTTGGCGGTTTCGTCTGGGTCATTGGCGATCTCTTCCAGCAGTTCACCGCGAAATATATCGGCATCGGCCGCGGCATCCCGCTCTCCAACACCAATCAGCTCTGGGGTCTCGCGTGGGGCGCACTGGTCTTCGGCGAGCTTGCCGGCACCGACCTCGCCCACAAGCTGATGGTGCTCGGCGGCTCTGTCATCATGATCCTCGGCGCGCTTGCCATTTCAACCGCCGTGGCGGGCGAGCGCGAACACCACTCACGCAACCTCGCCATCGAACGCGAGTGCGACCGCTACAGCCTCGACTACCGCGCCGTCATCGCCGCGCAGGCCGGCAACGAATTCGACCCCAGTGAGCGCCGCCGCTGGTGGGACTACGCAATCGTCGCCGCCGCCGTCGCAGTCTTCCTCTGGCTGGGCCTCCAGGCCCGCGTGCCGGAGATCGCGATGAATCACGTATGGCTGCTCGTGCTGGTCGTCATCCTCGTCGTCAGTCTGCTCTATTGCGGACTCCGTCTGCGCCGTCAGACCGGCTTCTCCTGAACACCCCGCAATACAGTTTGATTCCCTGCGACGACCAGCCTTTCGCAACATACCTATTTTCAAAATAGCTATCTTGCATATATAGTGCTGGGCATGGTCAGGAACCCGAAGCGCCGCGACCTCTTCCCCGGCGCGCTTGAAATGATGATTCTCCACTCTCTCCGGCTGAAGCCGATGCACGGCTACGCGCTCGTCAAGCACATCCAGCAGATCTCAGACGACCTGCTGCAGGTCGAGGAGGGCTCTCTCTACCCTGCTTTGCAGCGCATGCTGCGTGAAGGCTGGCTGCAATCCGAGGGAGGACTCTCCGCAAAGGGCAGGCCGACGCGCATCTATCGCTTGACCGCCGCCGGCCGGCGCCATCTCGAACAAGAAGTCTCCAGCTTTGAAACGATGTTCGCCGGCATCACCCGTGTGCTGGCGGTGCAGAAGACTTAGGATTTTTCGATGCAATGGGCTCCGCCGCCTCTTTTCACGTCACCGCCGCTACGACGATCTCGCCATATCGATCCAGGAGCATCTCGACGAACGCACCGATGAGCTGATGGAGGAGGGCATGTCACGGAAGGAGGCCGCACAGAAGGCGCGCCGCGAGTTCGGCGATGTGACACAGATCGCAGAGCGCAGCCGGGAAGCCTGGCAATGGCCGACGCTCGAAAGCATCTGGGCGGATGTGAAGTTTGCATGCCTGCGGCTGGGAAAATCACCTGCATTCGCTGCAACCGTCATCCTCACGCTGGCAATAGGCATCGGCGCCAATACCGCAGTCTTCAGCGTGCTCAATAGCGTGCTGATCAAACCGCTGCCCTATCCAAGGGCAGAGGAACTGGTGGGAGTCTGGCTGACGGCTCCGGGTGCTGCCGGACTGGCGAATTTCTCGGAGGGCCTCCCGCTCTCGCCATCGATGTACTTCACTTACGCAGAGCAGAACCGGACATTTCAATCGATTGGCGTGTGGATAAATGGCACAGCAAATATCACGGGCCTCGCACAGCCGGAACAAGCCCATGCCGCTTTGATTAGCGACGGTGTGCTTCAGACGCTGAATGTTGCGCCCATCGCTGGCCGATGGCTCTCGCAAGCCGACCAGAATCCGCATGGCGCGAAAGCCAGAATGCTGAGCTACGGCTATTGGCAGCGGCGTTTCGGTGGCGACCCCTCCGCGATAGGCCGAAACATCACGATCGATGCGCAATCGAGGCAGATTATCGGTGTGATGCCCCGGGGATTTCGCATGGTAAGTGCGGACTTCGATGTGATCCTGCCGCTTGCCTTCGATCGCAACAAGCAAATTCTGGCTGGTTTCGGCTTTCAGGGCATCGCCCGACTGAGGCCGGGAGTTGCCATCGCGCGGGCCGACGCGGATGTAACACGTATGCTGCCGATCTGGATGGATTCATGGTCCAACGGCCCCGGGACCAATTCGCATTCCTACGAAAAATGGAGAATCACCCCCGCGATTCGTCCTCTGAAGCAGGAGGTGATCGGCAACGTCGGCAACCTGCTCTGGGTGGTGATGGGCACGCTCGGCGTGGTTATGCTGATTGCCTGCGCCAACGTGGCAAACCTGATGCTGGTGAGAACCGAAGGCCGCCAGCAGGAATTGGCCATTCGCGTGGCGCTCGGTGCGGGACAAGCGCGTATCGCACGCGATCTGCTCACCGAAAGTGTGCTGCTCGGATTTCTGGGTGGCGTGTTTGGAATAACGATCGCCTATGAAGGTCTTCTGGCTGCTTGTAGCCGTTGGACCGGCAGATCTGCCGCGCTTGAGCGAAATCTCCCTCGACACCCAAGCGCTGGTCTTCACCGTTGCCCTCTCGTTGATATCCGGACTGCTCTTCGGACTCATTCCAGTTCTGAAATATGCCGGACCGCAAACCTTCGTGGCTCTGCAGGGCGCTGCGCGAACGGCGAGCGCAACCCGGGACCGCCATCGTTCCCGCAACGTTCTGGTTGTAGCCCAGGTAGCGATGGCTTTGGTGCTGCTGGTGAGCGCAGGATTGATGATTCGCACCTTCCAGGGATTGCGAACCATCGAGCCGGGATTCGCTGACCCGGAGCATCTGCAGACCTTACGCATTTCGATCCCGGATTCACTGGTGTCAAGCCCGCAGATGGTGGTGCGAATACAAAACAATATTGTCGACAAGCTGGCATCAATCCCCGGTGTGACTTCCGTAGGATTCGCGAACGAGATGCCCATGGAAGGATTCGAGTCCGGCTGGGATCAGATTTATATCGAGGGAAAGAATTACGCTGGTGAGACCCCACCGCTTCGCCTCTTCAAGTATCCCTCGCCCGGCTTTTTCCATGCGGCGGGAACAAGAATCGTCGCGGGACGAGAGTTCACGTGGGCTGAGATTTACACCCAAAGGCCGGTAGCAATTGTCTCCGAGAATCTCGCGCGCGAATCCTGGGGCACACCCGCCGCTGCGGTCGGCAAGCGGTTCCGCGAGTATTCCGGCATGCCATTGCATGAAGTAGTCGGCGTCGTGCAGGACGTCCACGAGAATGGCGTTCATGACAACGCACCCGCCATCGTCTACTGGCCATCCATGATGAACGGCCTCTATGGACCTGGCACATTTGAAGCCATTCGCGCCGTAACCTTCGTCGTGCGAAGCGATCGGGCCGGAACGGAAAGTTTTATCAGGGAAATGCAGCAAGCCGTCTGGTCAGTAAATTCGAACCTGCCGCTGGCGTCGGTGCGAACCATGCAGGAGATTTACGGCCAATCGCTGGCGCGAACGTCCTTCACGCTGGTAATGCTTGCGATCGCCGGCACGATGGCTCTAGTGCTGGGGATCATCGGCATCTACGGTGTGATCTCGTATGCAGTCTCGCAACGCACACGCGAAATCGGAATTCGATTGGCGCTCGGCGCAGAAAAGAACAATATCCTACGGCTGGTAATCGGGCAGGGGCTCCGACTGGCTGTCACCGGGGTTGCTGTCGGTGTGGTGGCCGCGCTGCTTCTGGCCCGGATGCTATCGACCTTTTCGAGTCTCCTATTCGGAGTGCGTGCAAGCGACCCGCTGACAATTGTCACCGTGTCGGCAGTATTAACAGGAGTGGCGGTGCTGGCATGCTATCTTCCTGCGCGGCGGGCAGCGTCGATCGAGCCCACGCACGCTTTGCGCGCGGAGTGACCGATGCAATGGTTCCAGCGTCTTTTGTCACGCCACCGTCGTTATGACGATCTTGCCGTCTCCATTCAAGAGCATCTCGAGGAACGTACCGAAGAACACATGGACGATGGCATGTCCAGAGAAGAAGCCGCCCGAGCCGCACGCCGCGAATTCGGCAGCGTGACGCAGATCACAGAGCGCAGCCGCGAAGCGTGGCAATGGCCCACGCTCGAAAGCATCTGGGCGGATGTGCGCTTCGCCCTGCATCGGCTTCGCAAGTCGCCCGGCTTTGCCATCACTGCTATTTTGACGCTGGCGCTTGGTGTAGGTGCGACTACCGCCATCTTCTCTGTCGTCAAAGCGGTGCTGCTGGCTCCGCTCCCGTACAAGGATTCGAGCCGGCTGGTGGCTGTGTGGACGGCCAATGATCTACGCGATGGGAAACCGCATGCCGGCACCGCTGCCGATTTTGCAATTTGGAAGCAGCGTAGCGGCGTCTTTGAGGATCTGGCTCCTTCCTATGACGACGAGCACACGCTGACCGGCCAGGGCGCGCCGCAATTGCTCATCGGCTATGCGGTCTCTGCCAACTACCTTCGTATCCTCGGCGTCCAACCGCAGCTTGGCCGGCTTTATACCGATCAAGAGGATCGCCCCGGCGCCCCACATGTCGCTCTGCTGAACGATCACCTCTGGCGCACCACGTTTCACGCAGACCCCAACATCGTCGGCAAGGCCATCACGCTCGATGGAAGCCCGTTTACGGTGCTGGGCGTCATGCCTCGTGCATTCAACTACCCAGCGGTCGAGGTCTGGACGCCTGCAGCCATGGCTCCGTCGGCCTTCGACGATTTCGACCACACCTATGTGCGCATCCTGGGACGGCTCAAGCCGGGCATCACATTAGCCCAGGCGCAAAAGACGCTGAACACGCTGGAAGCCCAGGTCGCCGCGCAGCACCCGAACACCGACCGCGGCAATCGCGTGGTTCTGGTTCCACTGCGCGAGCAGCTTGTCGGCGATATCCGCAAGCCGCTCTGGCTGCTCATGGCTGCCGTTGGCCTGATGCTGTTGATCGCCTGCGCAAACACCGCCGGCCTCGCACTGGCGCGGGATGCGGAGCGGCAGAAAGAGATCGCGGTCCGACTCGCGCTGGGCGCGACTCGCCTGCGGCTGGTGCGTCAGTTTGTGACCGAGAGTATGGTGCTCGCTGCTATCGGAGGCGCAGTTGGGATGCCACTGGCGTTTGCGGGAACGCATTTCCTGCTCACGCTCTTTCCCAACGACGTCTTCAACTTGAAGATCCCGAAGGTGACTGCGATTCCGATGGACCGTAGCGTCTTCCTCTTCGCCTTTGCCATCACGCTGGTCACCGCCGTGCTTTTCGGCATCGCTCCGATCCTGAGAGCCATGAGCACCAAAGCGGATACGTCCATGAACGGCACGACTCGCGGCGGCACCACAAGCCGGCGCGCCAACCGGTCGCGGAATGTGGTTGTCATCAGCGAAATTGCGCTCTCGCTGATCCTGCTCACAGCAGCAGGCCTGGTCGTCGCCAGTTTCAAACGGGTCATCGATGCAGACCTCGGCTTCCAGCCGGATCATCTTCTCTCGCTGGAGGTATTCCTTCCCACCAATCGCTACCCTCGCAGCGATCGCGCGAAGACGCGCGTGTTTGTCGATCAGGTTGTCGCAAAGCTGAATACCGTGCCCGGCGTTAGGTCGGCCGCGGCGACAAATTTCCCGCCGCTGACCGGATTCTGGGGGACCACCAATTTCCTTCTGCAAGAACAGGCGCCATCCAAGGAAGGTCAGACCCCTGAAGCAGATGATCGCGTCGTCACACCCAGCTACCTGCACACCATGGGCATTCCCCTGCTTCGCGGCCGCAACTTCACAGACGACGATCGCGCCGGAAACCAACAGGTCGCCATCGTCAACCAAACATTTGCAGAGCGATACTTCAAGGGCAAGGACCCGGTTGGGGAGGAACTCAACCTGAATCCCGCAGCCCAGGGCGCGGCGGACAAACCCGACTGGTGGCGCATTGTGGGCGTCGCCGGTGACGTGAAGGCGTTCGGCCAGGATCAGCCTACGCACGCCGACATCTACCGGCCCTTCAATCAGCAACCATTCCCCATCGTCGCGTTCACTCTGCGTACGGAAACCGATCCCGCATCCACAATCAGGATCGCGGAGCGGGCACTGTGGAGCGTCGATCCGGAGATGCCGGTCTTCAAAGCGATCCCTATGGACCGGCTTGCCAATCAATCGCTCGCTGTGCGCCGTGCGAGTTCCGTTCTCGTCTCCGCATTCGCGGTGCTGGCGCTCCTGCTTGCCTGCATCGGCATCTATGGCGTGATGGCGTACGCGGTCACGCAGCGTACGCAGGAGATCGGCGTTCGCATGGCACTCGGCGCGCGACGCGCAGATGTCCTGCGATTGATCATGAGCTTCGGACTCCGGCTTACGTTCATCGGCGTTCTCATCGGGTTGATGGGCGCACTTCTCTCAACCCGTCTGCTGACCAGCCTTCTATTTGAAGTGAGTACGACGAACCCGCTGGTCTTCGCCCTACCGGTGGTCCTGCTGATCGCGGTCACTGCGCTCGCTGCGTATCTGCCGGCACGCCGCGCAGCGTCGATCGATCCCATGCGAGCGCTCCGAGCCGAATAAGAATGAAAGGGTACCCCTCCCCTGCGGTGCGGGAGGCCATCCTGTAAGTCCTTACGCTGCATATGGATAGACCCTCTGCGGCGGCCTAAAAATTTCGTTCCAATAGACTTAGCTCTAAATATGTCCAAGCAAAGGGCTTAGAAACACGAAAAGTCCCTTGCGGGGATGACGGACCCGCGGCACAAGCCGGCCTTGACCAGCCGTCGGGCGTTGTCGCTGATAGTCAAGGCAACCTCTATATCGCCGATCAGTTGAACCTTCGGATACGCCGCATCGATGCCGCGACCGGAATCATCACGACCGTGGCCGGAAACGGCATGTTGTACGGCGCATCGGCGAACGGGGGACCGGCATGGCAGGCGACTATGGTTCCAACTGACATGGCTCTCGAACTGTCGATCATCTCTACGTGCGCGATCTCTATGGACTAAGGGTCGTCGACCTCAAGACGGGCACGATCTCCTCGCTCTTGCCCAACATCGTCACCTCGGGAGGCATGGCCTTCGACGGGGACAAGACTCTCTACATTGCGAGTCCTCACTCGGCTTCTCTCGGACCTGGCTCCGCACCGAACGATCAGGTTTGGGCGATTGATCTGACGACAAGCACGCCGACAGTCATTGCCGGCAACGGTAGCTCCGACCAGTTCCCCTCAGGCGATGGCGGTCCGGCAACGCAGGCCCCACTCTACGACGTAAGGGGCCTGGCCCTGGACGGCCAGGGCAATCTCTATCTCGCCGATAATCGCGCCAGCAATGTCAGGCAAGTCAACCCGGCGACCGGCATCATCCAGACCATCGTGGCTAAGCATCCAGACAACAATCCTTTTCAATTCGGGTATTCAGGTGACGGCGGCCTTGCAGTGGATGCTACGTTGGACGCACCCACCGGCCTTGTCTACGACGGCAATGGCCATCTCATCGTGCTGGATTCCGGCAACGACGTGCTTCGCCAGATCGACCTTAAGACCAACATCATCACGACCACCGCGGGCGATCATGTCCGTGGATTCGGCGGCGACGGATCCGCCCCCACCAGCGCGATGATCTACTATCCACTCGCCGCCACATTTGATCCCAACGGCAATCTCTTCCTCGCGGATAGCTACAACAACCGTGTGCGCCGCGTGCTCCTGCATCCGGCAAAACTGACGGCTGTGCTCGGTTTCGTCGGAACCAGTCGGCTTCCGGTAGCGGGACTACTTTCGTGGCCACCTACGGCGGTCTCTCGCTCGGCATCGCGCCCACCGGCACTGTTACGTTTTCTACTGGAGGCACTACACTTGGCTCCGGCACGCTTGCTGCGGCCGCCGACGGCTCCGGCAATTATGTCGCGTCATTCACCGCAACATCGCTCCCAGCGAACGGCGCAACCGTTACGGCGCAATACAGCGGCGATGTCCATTACGAAGCCCTCACCACCACGGCCCCCTTCCAACCACCAACCCCGTCCTACACGATCTCCGCCAACCCGGCCTCGCTCACCATCAAGCAGGGTTCTTCCGGCAGCATCGCGTTCACGGTGACACCGCAGAACGGCTTCAACCAGGCTGTCTCCTTCCACTGCGACAGCGCTACGCTGCCCGTAGGCGTCTCTTGCGGCTTCAGCCCTGCGTCGGTCACGCCGGACGGCAGTACCGCGGTGACGACGACGCTCACGGTGCAAACGAGCGGGACTGGCGTCGCTGCACTCGATCGGCGCACGAAGCCGCTGTCCGGGCCCTCTTCCGGCTGGCTTCCGCGGAGTGGCGCTGTGCTGGCGCTGGTGCTGCTGGGCATCCCGCGGGTGCGGCGCAGGACCTGGCTGGGCGGCTCCGCGCTGATGCTCTTCGCCCTTTGCCTGACCGGGATTCTCGGTTGTGGCGGCGGAAGCTCAAATAGTGGGAGCGGCGGCACACAGAACGCCAATGCCACGCCTGTGGGCACCCATTCCATTCAGGTCACGACATCGGTTGGCGCCTCGAACGGGATTCCGCCCCGAACGGTCTCGTTGCCGTCACTCAGTAGCGGAGACGCGTATGTCTACTTCGGTTAGAAGAGGGACGCTTTCGTAACTTCCAACCCTTGCCAACGGCAGCCCACTCTATCTATCGTTGGTGTGAAGCGGAAGCGTTTACTGAAACGATCCAGACTCTTCTCCCGAGGTGACCCGTATGGCGACGACACAGCAGCCCGCAGCTCCCATGGAAAGTCTCGAGAACTGGGAAGAGTTTCTGGAAGGCCGCTACCAGGAAGGCAAGTCGGAAGATGAGTTCCGTCAGTACGACAAAGAGGCCAATCCCAGCGTGGCCGAATTCTACCGCATCAACCACGAGCAGCAGACGGTCGCGTACGTGTTGGGCAAGGAGAAGGAGTACTTCGGCCTGATGCGCGGCAAAAAGACCATCTGGGAGGCGGGTGAATACCTGAACACGCTGGTTGATGACAGCGACCCGGACACCGACCTCACGCAGATGGAGCACCTGTTGCAGACCTCGGAGGCGATCCGCCGGGACGGCCATCCGCGGTGGATGATTGCTACCGGCTTTGTGCATGACCTGGGCAAGTGCCTATGCCTTTACGGCGAACCGCAGTGGGGCGTGGTGGGGGATACCTTCCCGGTTGGGTGCGCATGGTCCGACCAGATTGTCTTCCCCGAATACTTTGCTGCGAATCCGGACCGCAATGTGCCCGAGTATCAGACCCAGTACGGCATCTACGAGCCGAATTGCGGCCTGGAGAATGTGCACATGTCTTTCGGCCACGATGGATATATCGCCGAAGTGCTGAAGAACAACCTGCCCGATGAGGCGCTCTACATGCTGCGCTTCCACTCCTTCTATGCATGGCACAGGCATGGCGCCTACCAGCACCTGATGAACGAGAAGGACCGCGCCATGCTGCCCTGGGTGCAGAAGTTCAATCCGTATGATCTCTACTCCAAGGGCCACACCAAGCCGGATATGAAGGCGTTGAAGCCTTTCTATGACGATCTCTTCGCAGAGTTCTTCCCCGGAAAGCTCGCCTGGTAATGGCAGCGGAAAAGGACGAAGCGCCGGCAAAACCGCTGGCGCTCGCTATCCTGACAGACCTTCACTTCTGGGTGCCGTTTGTCGTCCTGTTATTCGGGATTGGCGTGCTGGTGGTCTGCGCGCGGAACTGATCGAACCGCACTAGAAAATCGCCTTCACCAGGGTCAGCGTCTGCTGGCCGTCCTCTGAGATTTCGCAGCCCAGCTCGCGCGACTCCCGCGGACCGAGCGTGTCGCGTATCTGGTCTTCCTTGGTCGCGCCGACGTTGGTTGTGGTGCGATGCATTGTCACCAGCACATTGCGACCTTCATTGTTACGAATCATCCAGTCGCCGCTGGCAGGAGTGGAGTGTTCGCAGGGGTTGCCGGAGCTGGTGTCTACCCACAACTTCACGGACGCGCTGGCGTGGGGCGACGGCTTCTGAGCGGGAAAAGCAGCAATCGCCGGCAGCAGGACAATACCGGCAGCGATCGATCGGTACATCGCACCCTCCAGAATTGCACCATTCCACGAAGCATGCGCTCCTCATGGAATGGGGGTTGAAAAACGGATGGGCCCGACGTGGGTCGATGGTTGCATTGCACCAGAAGTGAGTCAAGAAAAATAGCGGACGGTGCAGACGAAAAGGGCGCTCCCACAGTTATGTGGGAGCGCCCGTGATTTTTTCGAACAGGTGATTGCCGATCGGGCTTTTTAGTGCAGGAGCATCATCAATGCGGTGGAGTGCCAGGACCAGAATGCAGTGGTGACCAGGACGGCCAGCACCAGCAATGAGGAAGAGACGAGCACCAACTTGAGACGGCCACCCGTCGGGGTGGAACCCACGATGAGGGCGTCTGACAGAGCCGCGGCGCTGATTCGTGGCAGAGCGATGCCGATCTTCAGGCCGTGTACCCAGGCCATCATTGCGATCAGGCGGTGGCGCGGGATGGCCAGCGCAAGCTGCAACAGAAGGCTGGGAACCAACCGAAGAATCAGCAAACTGACCAGGATCCCGAGAAAGACCAGCAAAGTCATAAGCCGCCTCGCCCGGTGATCATACCCATTCCGTCACCAGCTGTTGGATTGCCTTTAGGCTGTTTAGGTAACCAAGGTATCCTCGACGGGCCAATTTGGAATCGCCGCGGGAACACTTCATTCTGAATGGCTTCGACAGATATCTGAGGGAGATCAAGGACGGAACGGGCCTTCCCAGAACGGGACGAATGATGCATATCTGCGAGCCGCCAGACCACAACGTGGTATGGGCCCTACCGCGGATACTGGATAGATTGCTCCTAGCATGCAAGTCCCCCCCGATCTCGCGTCTCAGCTTTCCAGCGTCGCCCTGTTGTCCGGCCGCTCGCCCGAGGCATTTTTGCGTGACGCGGTCACCCGGCTGATCGAGAGCACCGTGCGGACGCTCGTCACCTTCGAAGAGACGCCACATCATTCCGGCTTCGTACCACAACCGCAAAGCTTTTCGGTATACGAGTAGCGACGCAGCGCGTTTGGTCGTTTATCATCCCTATACCTCACAAGCCCCTCCCCCGGGCAACGCGGGACGGAGTGGAGCTTACACCCTGTCCATTTGCTCGCCGTTTCGCGGTTGAGTTGTATATGAAGACAAATCTGCGATTCTGCTCGCGCGTTGCGATTCCCTTTCTAACGCTACTTGGCATTGGCGCCATGCAGACTGGCTGCGGAGGCAACTCCACTGCTGTCCCTCCGGTCACCACGCCTACGCCTACACCTACACCCTCGTCTTCCTGTACGACGCCTCCCGTCACGATCACCCATACCGCGTCGACCGCCAATGCGCCCCAACTGGTCTTCCTCGACACGTCCAAATACCCGCAGGCCCTTTGCAACGACGGCACCCCCGCGGCTTATGTCCTGCGCCCGGGTGCCGGGGCCGCCGCCAACCGCTGGATCATCTCTCTCCCGGAGGGAGGCTACTGTTACGACCAGGCCTCCTGCTCCAGCCGCGCGGCTGACTCGCCCACCCTCGTCAGCTCCGCTCCCTACCAGGCCAATCCCTCTTTAGCCTTCGGCATGGGCGGCCTCATGGACTCAAATCCCAATAACAATCCCGATTTCTACGACGCCTCCACGGTTGAGGTTCTCTATTGCTCCTCCGATGTGTGGTCTGGCGCCAAGGCCAGCCCGTCCGCGTTCAATCCCCAGGATCCCACCACCTGGAACTTTCAGGGCCATGCAATTCTCAACGCCGTGATCGCCGACCTTAAGGCCAGCCACAATTTTTCCGCTGCCACAGAGGTCATGCTTACCGGTCAGTCGGCAGGTGGTCTCGGGGTCTTCCTTAACGTCAACCCCGTCGCCAAACTCGCCCCACCAGGCGCCCGGTTCGTAGGCTTCTCCGACGCCGACTTCGGGAACAACGTCAACGGCTTCGACCCATCCGGCGCACCTCCCAACTACACCAGCTCGAATTCCCCCCCGGACGAGATCGCGGCCAAGGCCAGCCAGATCCTCCTCCTTTGGAATGGATCGGGCGACCCGGTTTGCTCCGCCGCCGCGCCCCCCGATCCCAGCTCTCAGGCCGCCTGCTTTGATACGGGTACGCTGCTAGCCCCGGGCGGCACCATCACCTTTCCGATGCTGGTCTCGATTTCCGAAAAGGACACCTACGCGCTTGGCTCCAGTGGCATCTCCGGCAACGACATTCAATCCGGCAATTTCACCACCGAGGAGAGCGGCTACATCGCCTACTTCGCTAGCAACATGCGTACCAGCCTCAACTCCACCAATCCCAACGTCTCCATCTTCTCCCCGGACAGCTTCGTCCACGTCGAAGCCACCGACTTTAACCTCTTTACCAAGCCAGTTACCTTTCCCAACGGCACCATCACCCTCCAGCAGGAGCTTGGCAGCTGGTACAAAGCTCCCTGCTCTGTGCAGCGCAATATCGCAAACTAGCCGCGTCCACAAAGTCATCTTCATCCGTGACAGAAGAGCATTGGTTAATCGCGTTCATCGGTTGTCCAGCGACAGATCTGCGAAATGACACGCGGAAGTGTGTCTCGGCGCCCAGACGACTAGATAGGCTAACTGCAAGGCCGATCAGGCTAACTCATCTCCTATACACAAAACGAGGCGCACCGCCGACCTGCGCGGAACGCCTCGAATTCTGCATGCACGCCAGCATGCGATGAGCGGTTTCTTTAGATCACCTTCAGCAAGAGAAGGATGAGAACGATGAGGAGGATGAGGCTGATACTGCCTCCACCGTAGTAGCCGACCCCCGGCCCCAGACGATAGCCCCCGAATCCGAACAGCAAAATCAAAACGATGAGAATAATAATCACGACGCCTCCAGACTGACTGAATGAGTCAGATGCGATATCTAGTTACGGCGTATGGATCCCATCACGCTTCCACTTCGCAGTTGCTGTCGCTTTTAGGTCGACTGGAATGCTGGGCCCAATCTTCCCCGAACGGGGCTGTTCTCACGCAAAAGCACCTCAGACGGTAGACACGCGTTGATGAAACAAAAAATGATCACAAAAAATGATCATTATGCCCATCCGATCTGAAAAAAGTGATCATTAGGCGGTCGGTTGAAAACTTTCTTAGATTTCTTCATTGCATTCGCTGGGCATTCGTCCTACGCTTGTCACCAACTTTTGCCGAGGATTTACGGGCAAGAGCTAGAGATCCTTGACGGCGTAGTTCCCACTTTGATATCAGGCTCCGCCTCGTTGGGGCTTTGGGCAGAATTGTTGAACAGGAGATTTCCCTTTTGGGCCAAATACAGGTCATTTGGGACACTACCTTCCGCGTTTGCAAGGCGTGAAACGCGGTCATCGTTGTTCGCTGCAACCTTTGGAGAGGCTATGAGGGCAAATATGAGGCGAATCATCTTATTGGGCATCACGCTTGGGATGTTTCTGGTCTGTCTGTGCGTCGGTCGATCCGCATGGGGGCAACAGACCACAGCGGCAATCACAGGCACAATCGTGGATGAGGGCGGCGCGGTAATCAACGGCGCCACCGTCACGGCAACCGACACGGACCGCGGAACTACCTACACTGCAACAAGCAATGACAGCGGCACCTTCAACATGACACGGGTGCCGATCGGAAACTATGAGGTGAAGGCGGAAGCAACCGGCTTTCAATCGGCGGTGCAAACCGGGCTCACTCTGGTGCTGAATCAGACGGCGCGCATCGATTTCAAGATGCACGTGGGTACAGTCACTACTACGGCGCAGGTCACGTCCGAGGCTCCGCAACTGCAGTCGGAAACGACGCAGGTCAGCACGCTCATCGATTCCAAAACGGTCACCGATATTCCGCTCGCCACGCGTAACTATGTCGAACTGACCCTGTTGGCGCCAGGGAGCGTTCATCCCGACGCCTCCATGTTCAACAATGGCGACAACACGGCGGGCGGCGCCCGTCCGTATATCAACGGAAATCGCGAGCAGTCCAACAACTTCCTCCTCGACGGAATGGACAACAATCAGACGTCGGAAAACAATCTGGGCTTCACGCCGTCTCCCGATGCCATCCAGGAATTCAACCTCATTACGAACAATGCTTCCGCTGAATTTGGCAACTTCATGGGCGGCATCG
>Ga0193743_1000817_pt1 | contig 24351 bp, 17 predicted proteins | sample L2c2metaG_FD_143038 | JGI IMG/M metagenome (GOLD analysis project Ga0193743, IMG submission 143038) | Soil microbial communities from a riparian zone of the East river system, Colorado, United States - L2c2 | ecosystem: Environmental > Terrestrial > Soil > Riparian zone | place: USA: East River...
AAGCGGCTTTGCCGATTTCGGTTTTGGGGCCGGTGGATTTTTCGGAGTTGGCGCGGTTTGCGGTGATTTGTTTTTCGGTTGACATTTTGTTCCTTGGAAATGAGGAACGCCGCGCAAGCCCCTGCGGGCGGCGCGGCGTTTTGGATCAGTTGGGAATTCCGGGCGGTGACAGGCCCTTAGGTGGTTCTTGTGTTCCTTGTTTCAGGATAGCAGGGGTGAAAAAGCGGTTTACGGTTAAGTCCTTTCTAATTAGCTAGTTACGAGTTGTGACTCAGTTTGGCGGACGGGGTTAGCCGCGAGGCTGTGATGTGTATGTAATTGAATATGCGGGAGCTAGGTTTTCATTGCCGCAGACTTCTTGCTGAATGTATCTTGTGGGCGCAGGCTGCGTGTTAGCCGTGGCGGTTATTCTTTTACATCGACAAGCAAATAGACGTTGGCCACTCATTGCCATCGCGACAGCCCACAGCGACCCAGCCGCCGAGTCAGAGCTTTTGCAAAAAGCGTCATCCTATAATCGCTTATGCAACCGCTCTTACGCGTCATTTTGGCAGCTTCTCTGGCGGCGACCGTAGCCTTCGCGGAGACTCACCGGTTCAAACCCGAGGAGTTTCACAACACCTTCTCCGGGGCAGCTAAACCGGTTCTGACCATCAAGCCCGGCGATCACGTCATCACCTCCACACTCGACGCGCGAGGCGTTGATGCCGCAGGCGTTAAGCGCGCATCGGGACCCAATCCACAGACTGGCCCCTTTTACATCGAGGGAGCAGAACCGGGCGACACGCTGGTAGTACACCTGCTGCGCCTCGAACCCAACCGCACCACGGGATATTCCGGAACACTGCTCGCTCCCTACGCGGCCGACCCCGGCTTTCTCCGCTCCGAAGGACTCCGTGAACCGAAGACTCTCACCTGGCAAATCGATAAACAAAAGGGCGTGGCCTCTCTTGAGTCAGGCGAGTTCAAACCCGGCCGTCTCGAATTGCCCCTGGTTCCCATGCTGGGCTGCATCGGCACGGCACCATCCGGCAAAGCAGCCATACCCACTTCAACGCCGGACAACTTTGGCGGCAATATGGACTACAAGGGCATGAACGCCGGCGTTACCTTGATGCTGCCTGTCTTTGAGCCGGGCGCGCTGCTTTTTCTGGGCGACGGCCACGCACGGCAAGGCGACGGCGAAGTGACCGGCGGCGCCATTGAAACGTCGCTTGATGTCGAACTCTCGGTTGATTTGTTGAAGGGCAAGAAGATCAATTGGCCGCGCCTGGAAAACCAGGACTACATTATGGTGCTTGGGAGTTCTCGCTCCCTAATCGAAGCTCTGGAGCACGCCAACACCGAAGTGCAGCGTTGGCTGATGGCCGATTTCGGTTTCGACGAACGCGGCTCGTCGCTCCTCATGGGCCAAGCGCTGGAGTTGGAGATCGCCAACGTCGTAGATCCGGAGTTTACCGTTGTGGCGAAAATGCGCAAACGATACGTCCACATTGCACGCTAGCCGCTTGGCAAGAGGCAGCACGCCGAGTGAGTATCGGCGGCGATCTCACGGATGTACTATGGTAACGATCGGGCGAACGGAGGTACACAAGTGGCTTATTGCTCCAGACGTGATTTACTGAAGACAGGACTTGCCGCAGCGGGACTCGCTGCCACGGGGAGCGTGCCGGTCCTGGCGGCGCGGGGAACCGCAACTGATTGGGTGACGCTCGGAAAATCCGACGTCAAAGTGACACGGCTCGCATTTGGCACGGGCAGCTTCAGCGGGCAAGTACAGCGTGATCTGGGACAGGAGCAATTCACGACGCTGGTGCGCTACGCCTACGACCATGGCATTCGTTTTTTTGAAACTGCTGAGTCTTACGGCGAAATGCACAAGATGCTGGGGGTGGCGCTAAAGGGCATTCCACGCGATAGCTACCGGCTTATGTCGAAAGTGACCACACATGAAGGCGTGAATCCGCAGCAGAAGATCGATGAGCTGCGGAAACTCGCTAATACCGAGTACTTCGATGTGATGCTCCTGCACTGGCAGCACGTTGCTTCGTGGCCGACCGATAGCATGCGATGGCAGGACGGAATTCTGGAAGCACAATCGAAAAAGGCCGTCATCGGGCACGGTGCATCGGTGCACGGGCTTCCGGCGTTGCGCCAGGTCCCGGGAAACAAATGGCTCGATGTCGCGATGATTCGTGTGAATCATAAGGGCAAATCGATGGATGCCGAGGACTACAACACGAGCGGACCGGGAAACGTGAGTGAGGTCGTCACGCATGTGAAGCAAGTCCGCAGCGAAGGCATGGGCGTCATCAGCATGAAGCTGGTGGGAGAGGGTACGTTCACAAAACGCGAAGACCGCCAGGCGGCGATGAAATTCGCCTTCAAGAATGCGGGTGTCGATAGCGTGACGGTTGGTTATAAGAACACGGCCGAAATCGACGAGGCCATTGCAAACCTAAACCTGGCGCTGGCGTAACAGCCGGCCCGCAGGGAATATCCTGCCTGCACACGGCAACTGGTAGTTCGCCGTAACGCGAAACTTGCAGCGAAACGCGGCGCAACGCCGCGTTTCGCAACCTCTGGCATACAAGATCTCCTAACAGAAATGCATGAGCGATCTTATGATCGTAACCTTCGTGCGACTAAATCGACAATTACGCATCAAAAAACCAAGGTGATTCCGCTGCTGTTAGTTTGACGGGCGGCGGAGTTAACGATCGGAGTTAGCGCATGTCCTCTTTGGATTAGCCACGAGTTACAGCGGTTTCAAGCCAGTAGCTCACAACGTCATTCCCTCGAATGTCCGGCACTTCCAGAAGCGCGCGGCTTGATTCTTCCGTGATTTAGACACACCGTTCGCCGGCGCCCCCGTGGCGCTTCAGCACATGCGCTGGTATTCGATTGAAAAGAAAAAAGGTATGCAAACGTTCTTAAGAAGTCTTGTGCTTGCTACGGCAATTGTGGCTAGCACCAGCAGTCTGATAGGTGGCGCGATTGGCGAAAGTGGTCCAAGTCTCAAGCAACTTGCGAAAGAGACGAAGGCGCTGGAAGCAGCACCGGGAATGAAAGTGAACCATCGCCAACTTGCGGCAAACTACCGGCAGCTTGCGCAACTACAGTTTAACGAGTCAAACAAGTATGCTCAACAGGCGGCATGGTTAGCCCAGTTCCCGATCTACACGTCCACCAAGTACAAGATATCGACAATCGACAACTACCGGTATTTTGCTTCGAAATACCAGCAGGACGCTCAAAAATCGGAGCAAATGGCAGTTCACCACGAGCGGCTTGCGAGCTAGACGGCCTGAGCCGCCGCCCGCACCTTCCTAAGGTCCTCGACGAGCCGTTGGTATTCAAGCGACCGCCGGTCGCTGGGAGCGCGGAGAATGGCCGAAGGATGAATCGTGGAGGTAGCTTGCGGCGCCCAGTCGTGTCGTCGGAATTGCCCGCGTTCCCGGGTCACCCGATAATCACGCCCGAAGATGGACTGAGCGGCAGTGGCGCCGAGACAAACCAGAATTCCAGGACGAATCACGGCGAGTTCGGCTTCAAGCCAGGGCCGGCACGCGGCCGTCTCCGAGCTGCTGGGTTTTTTGTGGATTCGGCGCTTGCCGCGCTCTTCAAACTTGAAGTGTTTCACGGCGTTGGTGATGTAGACGGCAGATCGATCAATTCCGGCTTCTTCCAACGCCCGATCAAAGAGGCGGCCCGCTGGCCCGACAAAGGGCCGGCCCTGCAAATCCTCTTCTGCGCCAGGTTGTTCCCCGACAAACACGATCAATGCCGATTGCCTACCCTCCCCGGGTACGGCTTGTGTTGCATGCCGGTAGAGTTCGCATCCGCGGCAGCCTTGAAGCGCTTCCCGTAAGACGGGGAGTGTTTTCCGCACTGGAATAAAATCAGCGGCACTCCGTGGTTCGGATTGGCTCAAGGACGGATTCGGCCGTAGCCGCATATCTGCGTTTAAGTTTATCTTGGCCACCATTGCGCCTCTTCGGTTCGCTGCGCCGAGCGAGCGATCGCCTGATTTTACCGTTTTTTTACAACCTTTTCATACCTCCCTAGCTGGTGAACTGCAAATAATGATTCAGGCAGACTCCTGGAGAAATGATTCCGTTCATCCGTTCACTGCTGCTAATCGGGCTCTTAACGGCAGCGGCTGAGGGCGGCATACTCCAGCGCGGCGCAGCACAGATGATGTGCCATCGCACTGCCAGCCGTGATATGCCCGAAAACACGCTGGAATCGCTCGCCCTGGCGGCCAGAATGGGCTGCACTGTAGTTGAAATCGACGTAAGACGGACGCTTGATGGGGAACTTGTCTTGAACCATGACGGCATGCTCGAAAGGCTGACGGATGGCATGGGCGATTTGGATCAAAGCTATTTTGAACAAGTCAGGCGTCTTGATACAGGCTCCTGGATGAGTGGACGCTTTGCCGGCCTGCAAATTCCCAGCCTGGCCGATGCTCTTGGCGTGGCGCGGCAGCATGGAATTGGACTTGTCCTCGACTTGAAGACCAAGGAAATGGGTCCGGGGGTTTTGGCATTGCTTGCGCGAGAAGGGATGCTCGAGCGGGTACGTTTCAACGGGGAGTGGACCGACGTAAAGGCATTGTATCCGGCGGCTAACGGCGACGACGCTATCTCCATTGAGCCGCCGGTAAGGGCGAAGCAAGTAGAAGAGCTTCATCGCTCGGGACGAGTTGTCATTGCGAACTTCTCGGCGAATTCGTACGAAATGGATCTTCCGGCTATGCACGCCGCCGTTGCTGCCGGAGTTGATTGGTTGAACGTGGACTATCCGCGATTGGGAGCTGATGCGCTGGGACGATCAGTGGAATCGAAGATAGGTGCTTTGATTGTAAAAGGCAACTTGGGAACCGTTGACGCTAGGGTGGCCTCGATTCTTGAATTGGCACACTACCAGGGATTTCCATTGCAAGCGACGTTCCTGAACTGGCTGCGTGACAAAGAAGATCGCGTCTCTCGCGCAGCGGCAGTGGCGTTGGTCACGGCGCGGCCGCCGCCTTTGGTATCTTCCTTAGTGGAAGTCCTGCATGCAAAGCAGGCAGCTGCCAGAAAGAATGCAGCTTGGGCACTCGGTGCGCGGGCAGCTCCCGCTACTGATTCGCTCTTACAACTTTTGAGCGACACCGACGCAGGAGTCTTGCAGGAAGCTTTGCTTGCGATCAGCCGCTGCCCAGGCACCGTTCCGGCCACCCGTTTGCTGCCATTTCTCTCGAACAATAGTCCAGCTATCCGGGGCGCTGCCGCACTTGCTCTCGCGCGTCACCAGCCCGAAGCAGCTGCCGACGCCATAGCTAAAGCATTAACGCGCGAGGAGACCATGATCGCCAAAGAGTCCGCCACGTATGGCGAGCGGGGCAAGCGGTTATCGCAAGACGAAATTGATGCGACAGTGGAACATTATCGTGCCCTCATGAAATTCATCGAGGCCGGCGGCATGCTGCACGATGCTGACGCTCTGAAGCTGTTAGAGCGTGAAGCGTTCCGTCCAGCGCCGGACTATTCGTCCGTAACCGGACTGGTGGCGGGCTATCAGTTGTGGGATCGCGCCGCTGAAAACCCCGCCGCAACCATTCAGGCACTGGGTTCGAACGACGTCGAAATTGCAAACCGCGCCGAGTGGATTCTTGTCAAAGCTGGCGCCGCCGTACTTCCCATGGTCCGGCAAGCGCTGGCATCGGATGTGAAGCCTATACGTGAGCGAGCCGTCCGGGTCCTTGCCTGGCAAGGCGATAAAGACGCCTTAGCACTGCTTCAGAGCATGAAAAGTACCGGGGCCGCCGAGCCGGAGCTGATCGACTGGGCAATCGCGAAAATCCAAAGTCTACAGTTCGAGACGCACTGACCGGAATGGACATATCATCCGAACGGCGCGCCATCCAAATTTCTGCCCTCGCCATTTTTAGTTTCGGATTTTTGATACAAATCTGGCTGATATGGACCTATCCTCCGCTATACGGAGGCGACACGGTCTTACATCTGCGAAACCATGAACATATTTTTCTGGGTCACCAACTTCCGCTGCTGCAGGCACTGATTTTCCTCACGTACAAAGTCACGGACATTCCTATGGCGGTTCGCTGCGGTATGGCGGTGATCGGCGCGGCTGCGGGTCTTGGATTTTATCTTCTGGCAAAATCCTTGATTAACCCCAAAGCAGCGCTATGCGCGGCGCTATTTTTTGTAACTAATCCATTTGTGAACGAGATATCGATCGTTCCATTTCAAGAGATATTGATGTTAGGTACGTTGTGCTTCGCCACGTACTTCTATCTTCAGAATCGAATTGTAGCCGCAAGTCTAATGCTCGCACTGGCATGCCTCGCGCGCTATGAGGCCTGGATCGCGTGCCCGTTCTTCGCGTTCGACTACGTCATGCGAAACCGAAGAACCTTTGCGGCAATGCCTGCATCCATTTTCGTATTTTGCTGGGTCCCACTGGCGTGGATCGGATGGCACCTCGGGTTGGCCAGTCCGGGGTCATACGTGATAGAAATGCCACGGTCCTTCGAGCGCCTTGTTCGATGGATCTATCTCTGCTGGATCCTTATCAAGAACACGCCCTTGCCGGTGTTGCTATTCGGCTTGTCGGGATTGTATTTTGTTTGGATCAGGCGTGGCGAAAAACGTGTGAGAACCGGCGCGGCATTCGCGCTCCTTTTTGGAATCGCTGTTCTGTTTTCCGCTCACGGCGATAACCACTCGGGCACCGCCAGTACGGAGCGTTTCGTCAGTTCGCGAGAGGCGATTTTACCGGCCGGCGCAGTCCTTCTACTTGCTGGAGTAGGAGCAGGATACCTCCATCGGAAACAAAAGTGGCGCTTGCCCGTCAACTACCTTTTGGGCGCCGCCGTTCTTCTAGGCCTGTTTCAATCCACGCATTTTGTGCGGTTCGAAGTCTCGCAACCAGATGTCTCCCTCAGCTACCAACTAGCGCGGTACGTTGATGCACATCTGCAAAGCGGCGAAAGAATGCTCATTTCAGCCAAGCCGTTCTCCAGCGCGGACTTGGATCCGTATATCGAAAAGGTGAGAGAGGTTGGAGGCGAATCCGCCTATAAAACGGCTCTCCGGAATCTTGCAACGGAGGACCTGTCGCCTATCGACTTCCAACGAACGGCCGTTCAGTGTCGAAGGGCAGGCGCACTCGCCGCGACTGGAAATCCGGATAACTTTGAATGGATCGCCGTTTGGAGTGACTCACAAGCGAAGCCTACGTTCACTAACCAGCTAAGTCAGCTACGGTCCGAAGATATGCTACGGGCCGGATCGCTCGCCATCGCGATCTATCATCGTCCGACAAAGAAATAGAAGATAGTAGCAGCGATCACGATGACTCCCGCGCAGACCGCCAAGACCGGTTCGTACCCCAGATGAGGCAGCATAGACCCCGCGATTGCCGCCGCAAGCATACCAGCAAGCGACGTGATCAAGAAATTCAAGGCCGCCGCTCCGCTCTGTTGGGAGCGGTCCACACGGCTCATCAACATGCTGAAAAGGCCGGGTTCGCTCATGTATTGGAAGGACATGTATGCGATGTACAGTAGCGTTCCCCAACGCGAGTTCGACACCATCGCCAATAAGCCGAGCGCAATTGCCGTTGCTAATTGCATCATGGCGATGCCGCGAACATCGCCGGTTCTCTTCAGAATGACGGGCGTTAAGGGAATCGCTAACACTTGAGCCACCTGCGCATACGAGAAGACTAGACCTACTTGAGCTACGGACACATGCAAATGGCGGGAAAAGTAAACATTGAAAAATGGGTTGAACCCGGCAGTGCCGATGGTCCAGACAAACAGGGCTGCCAGAAAGCCGTACACAAAAGAGTTGTGCGGATACTGTTTCCTGACCGGCGTAGTTGAGGGTAAAGCGGGAAACCGGAGCCACGCGGCTGGAATGATAGCAAGCGCCGCGAAACCGGAACCCGCCAAAAGAGCTGCCCGGCTTGAGCCGATGGATGTAAGTGAAGAATTGAGGTGAGTCAAAAAAACCGGCAGCCGGCCACCGATCAATCCAGCTAACGCCCCCACCCCAATTCCGATCGATGTGATCAGACTGAATCCTAACGTCCGATTCCGGCTATTCGTCAAACTTGCAACGGCGGGCGGAAGTGAGACCGCCCAGAAAGACATGAAGAGTCCATTCAAGAACGCGGATGCCAGCAACGCGGGCTGCCAAACAGCAAGAGCGCGAAAACTGGTGGCAGCCGCCGTTCCCAGGACGGCTATGATGATCGTGTTTCGTAACCCGGCCCGATGAGTGATTGCCGCTGCCGGAATCACACCGATGAAGGTTCCAGCCGTCAAGACTGCAGCAGCCTGGCCAATGAACTTCTCATCAAAGCCGCATTCGAGCAGGTAGATGTTGTACAGCAGAAAGAAAACAAATTCACCGAAGTCGAAGAGCACCGATGCGGAGAGAAAGAGTAAGAAATCGCGGCCTAATTGTTGACGGATCCACCACCATTCCAGACCACGCATGCAAGTAAGCGGCATAGTTCGCGCGTGATGTCCGGTGCGTTCCCACAGGAAACGGAAGCGCAAGAAGGCGGAGTTACTATTTTTCGATTGACCCTCATTCCTTACGGTGTTTCCGTCCGCCACGGCCTGGAGCGGCAACAAACGGCGCAAAAATACGCTCGCTTTGCCGTGGAAGGACTTTAATAAGCAGAGATTCAGCCAAACTTCATCTTTGTTGGGGACAAAAAGATTCACGACCGGCGACCAGCTGTATTTACTCAACCAAAGCAACACGTCCCCGGGTAGCGAATTCGCTTCCGTTTCCAGCAGGACCGGACGCCGGCACCCAAACCAGTGGTAAACGAGCGTGAACGCGATCAACTGAAGTTGGCCGGACTCCCCCGCGTGCAGCCTTCGCCAGCGCAACCAGAACTCATCGTCAGCGGCACGGGCTTGTATGAAATACGCCAACTCCCAAGCACGCTGGAGGCGAAGATCGCCATGCAATAGATGCATCATCAGATGCAGCGCGGCGAAAGCTAATGCATCCGCCGGGTCAAGTACCTGGACGGAGCGATCTTCCACCAGCAGAGTATGGCGCCGCTCCCATAGATCAAGCTCACGCGGACCCGGGATTCCTTCCATCTTCTCGTCCCACATACTAAAGTGCAGGTCAATGGGAATGGGCAGATCCCGGGCAAAGTAGTCGCCGCGCCATTCCCAGCTCGTTTCGCGGATCATCGGATCCAAGTGCCGGCCTTTTGATTTTCCGATCGGCCGATACCCGAGATCGAGAAGTGCGTCCCTGGCTTGCATCAGTTGCCCGGACTGGCACCACAGGTCGATATCTCCTTGCGCACGCAGCCGCGGATCGGGTGTGAAATCCGGCGAATGAGCAAAGCCCTTTAGCAGGCAAAAGTCGATCGATTGCCGAGCCAGACAATCTGACATCTCGACGACTGCTGCTTTAAGCCGGTCAAACCGGTGCGCGTTGTCCACATAGTTCCGGTCTATCCGGGCACGCACTTGCTCCGGCAGGTTTGGCCGGCAAAGATGACCGACGAGCAGAGTAAGTTGAGAAGAATCACAGACCTCGAGTAACTTTCGCCACTCTTCCTGATTCAGGCGTTCCAGTTCTCCGCCGCCCGCATTCGAGAACTGGAGCGCCTGGATCAGCGCGGTCGCATATCGTGGGACGGGAATGGTTGAAACGACTCTAGCCTCCGGCATCCGGATTCATTGTCGTTGGATTACCAACCAGCTGCTCCAGGAGGTCGATGGCTGAATCGAACTGTTGATATGTGAGTTCATAGGTTTCGGCGTCGAGTAACCTCTGAACGGCTGCGAGCCGGTCCTCCTGAACGGCCAGTTCGGGAGGAAAGGGCGTGCCTGACAATCGGCGAATGGCTTCTTCTCCCGGCACCGGTTCGAGATGCGCGCGCTCCAGCTGTGCCTCCTGACGGTTGAGGAAGACGATGTAGTCAACAGAGCACTCGTAGGCAGTCTGGATATGCCGCAAATGCTCGGTTCCGATTTCGACGGTCGGCTTTCCGTTTCTAAGTTCCGGCCGCCCCTTTAGTTCCGGAAATAGAGACCAGGCGGACGGACGGAAACGAATTGTTTGCGGATTTCCCACTACCGTGCGGCCAGTTCTGCGAAGAATCAAAGAGACGGAATCATCCGAGATGTACGTCCAACCGCGGTGAGTGCAAGCATAGGAGAGCGAAGACTTTCCGGCGCCGGAATCCCCAACTAACAGTACTCCGTGTCCGTTCATCTCCACGCAAGCAGCGTGAAGGGCGACTAGATGCTGCGTGTCGAGCAACGTATACACCATGGCGTCGAGAAAGTGGTAGCGCAGGTAGTTTTTGTGAGCAGTTGCGGCTTTTGTTAAGCAGGCGAAGCCGAATCCGGCCGCCAGATCGCAGCAGCCAAAGTTATGGGCATCGGCAACCATCGTAAGCAAGTTCGATTGCGCGCGAAAGACCGGCACTGGAGGACGCCGGCGGGAGGTAGCTTCGGAGATGAGAAAACGCACTTCAAGCGGGGGCACGCCAAAGCGCCTTTTGAATGCTCCCCAACTGATTTCCGCGGCTCTTATTACGGACGAATCGTTCGACTTAATCAGAACCGGAAAACCGTGAGGGAACAGAACGTGCTGAAAAGGGAATGGGATGGCGGCGTGTAGCGGATCGTGGCCCGAATCCGCCTGGATGGTTGGTCCCATCACCGGGTGGCCAGCATGGCTCGGCTCTGCGTTCGGAATTGCGTCCAAATGAATTGAAGACATGCTTACAGAGTGAGGATATCCGCAACGTTGACCTGTAGATGTTGGAGAGTTGCAACAAATTTGTAAAAGCGTTGGACTAACGCCGAATGCTCCAGTCCTTCGGGGAAAACGTAAACTCCACGCTAGCCGTCACGTCACTTTTCGGACCGGCCAGGATAGGAATGAAGTAACGTTCATATTGAAGGAAGAACTTGCCTATTAAGCCTGTTCGCAACTCCCGGTCAAGCGTGAGGGAAACATCCGTTTGCGTGCCGCCGCCCGGCAGGAAGTTGCTACCCGTTTTGGTCTGGCGGAATGATCCGGTTAGCTTATTTTGCGCGGACCACCAGTAGGTGGAAGAAACCGTATACGCACGTGCGTCGCGCCCAACCCAGCTACCAAGCACATAACCATCGTTCGTGTATGCGTCGCGGTATTGATTATTCCAATAGAAGAATCGGCCGCCTTGGTCGCCGCGGTACAACCAGGTAGAGTAAGTCTCAAAGCGCAGATCAAGACGCCGCAAACGCGGAAGCTGCGTGATATACACACCCGGGGCCCAGGCCGAGCGGCGGGGACTCGCGAGCGGATTTGGCTCGTCATCGGCGAGCGAATCGGAGTACAGCGTGAGATAACGCTGTAGACCGGACACGCGCCATCGAAAATCGAAGCCGCCTCGCCGGTCCCCCGGATCGTTGGCCGAGCCGAAGGCTGTACCGCCCGTGCTCGATGAGCTAAAGAAACTCTGAAAGAGACTTCGTGTTGTGAGAGGATGGCCAACTCCGCCGAACAACGAACTGCGCGTGAAGCCCACTTCGAAATCCTGCGTTAACTGAAGGGTAATTTTCTGGGCATTGATCAATGGCCGGGCCGGATATTGATGACCCGACAGCTTGCCCAGCACGAACTCAGTGCGAATGCGGCCCAGGAATCGCAAGGGTCCAGGCAAGACAATCGGCATTGCCTGAGCTATCCTGATCGAGTAGAACGGCTCCGCGTTATTGCTAAAGCTAAATGCGCTCTCCTCGCCCGGGCCCCACCAGAGACTTTGCTTCCCGAACGTTATGTTGAAGTCTCCAAAACGCGCGCCCAAATACATTTCCAGCGGATCGAACCTGCTAGTTGATTTCACAGCGGCCGCAGTTTGCGGGGGCACACCATCCACGGCGGCCAAGAAATTAGTGATGTTCTGGCTGTATGCATCACGCCCACCAGCATACTGATACTCTCCTCGAAAGTAAGCAGAGAACCGCCCAAGCGTTGCGTGAGCGGAGAACCCATCAATCGCGGCCGCGCCTTGCGCATAGGGCCGGCCGAAATCATTGACGATTGTTTGCCCGAAGTGATAGCTGTCACGCAGCGGAGTTCCGGCAATTTGCGTGTAACGTGTATAGAGCGAATCCAAGCTCACGCTAGCTGTCGCGCGGTCATCATGGTCAAACTCCGTCTTTAAAGCCGAAATCAGCTGGAATGCCTCCCCGCTCAGCGCTCCCGCCGAAACTTTGGTGCTGCGCCGGGATGCAATATCCTCTGCCTCCTTAACCAACATGGAGCATTGCTGGCGAGTCCAAGGCGCAGACAAGCTCTCTGCATCCGGCAGGTAGCCCAGAGACGCTAGCCGCTTGAACGCCGGATAAATCCAACTATCCAGCGGAACATAAACGGGGCCTTCTGGCTTGGCATGCTCGCCCGACTCCGCAAGTAGAGTGGTTCCCGTTGCCAGGATGAAGCAAGCAAGCAAGCAGCGCCCCGCGAATAAGTTACTTACTAATACATTCTTCAATCGAAATAACAAGGCACTTTCAGCGTGACTGATTTTGCCGCAACCTCAAATAGCGCGTGGCAGAGAAGCAGTAAACAATTTGTAAAAACTTGGCGATCTCCGGAGAAGGCGCGAAGAATCTACGATTTTGTAAAAGCATTGTAAAAACGCCACTTGGCGGTACTTCAGGGGTAGTCACAGCCTCCTGCCGGGCTTCACAATGAGTTCACGTAAGGTGAAAAGTTCCTATAAAAATAATTTGATCTGCGTGTTGATCGGATCCCTGGTATCCTCGCACGCTTTCGCGCAAGCACCGATTTTTTTGCCATTTATTCAGGGTCAACCGGGACAGTCTTCCTCGTCGCCCTTTGGTTTGCAGCAACAAAATCGCCCCTGTACTCCGGCTGATTACGGGGATCCTATGGCGGACTGCAGCTCAACAAGTACCAAATCTCCCTATAATCCGGACAACATCACCGGATCGGACTCCGGACTGGGACCTCAGCCTGGCTCACTTCAACCTGGCTCACTTCAACCTGGTTCAATTCCACCTGGTTCAATTCCACCTGGGTCTCAGCCTGGAATGGACACGTCCGGTTTGTCCCCTGAAGGAGAGAAAGACTCCTTCGGAAACCCAATTTCTCACGCGGCTGGTCCGACTTTATACCAGAAGGAACCTCCCACCGAATTCCAGCGCTATGTTGCCGATTCCATCGGTCGAATGCTTCCCATCTTCGGTGCTTCGTTGTTTGAGCGCGTGCCGGCTACATTCGCTCCACTGGATCGTATTCCAGTTAGTGCCGGTTATGTAATTGAACCGGGCGACGAACTGCAGGTCTCGATGTGGGGCCAATTCAACTCTCTGCGACGCCTCATCGTAAATAGAACAGGCGAAGTGGTTCTACCCGAAGTAGGACCGGTTGCCGTAGCCGGAATGAATTACTCGCAAGCTGCTTCAGTCTTCAAATCGGCGCTAGCTCGTTTGTACAGGAACTTTGATCTCAATGTCACGCTAGGCAGACTTCATCCCGTTCAGGTACTGATTCTCGGCGAGGCGCGCCGGCCAGGCAGCTATACCGTCAGTTCGCTCAGTACTTTGGTGAACGCAATATTTGCTTCCGGAGGCCCATCCTCGCGGGGGTCAATGCGCGGGATTCAGTTGAAGCGGGGCGATCACCTCGTTCAGGAGTTCGACCTTTATGACCTCCTCATCAATGGAGACAAATCCAAAGACGCACAGCTCGCGCCAGGCGACGTGATCCTGATCCCCGCAGCCGGCCCGCGGGTAGCCGTGGCGGGCAGTATCGAACATACTGGAATTTACGAACTGAAAGGCAAGACTACCATCGCTGAGATTTTACGGATCGCCGACGGATTATCCCCGCTCGCATCCAGACGGCAAATCCTAGTGGAACGCGTGGAAGGAACTACCCTTCAAATACTTCGCGTTCCGGTGAATCCAGAGGGCCTCCAAACGGAATTGCAGAACGGCGACATCGTCCGGGTGCTGCCGATTGTGCCTCGCTTTGACAATACAGTGGCGCTTCGCGGAAACGTCGCCGATCCTGGAAAATTCCCGTGGCGCCAAGGTATGCGCCTGAGCGATCTGCTTCCGGATAAAGAGGCTCTTCTCACTCGCGACTATTGGAGAGATCGTAATAGTCTCAGTGCGCCAGAGGACTTGAACACGGACCAGGAAGCCATAGTTAGCACGCGCTCCGATCAGAATCCTCAGGCAGCGCAAACTGAAATGGCACAGCCCAGTCCACGGACCATAGGTGCGTACCGCCCGATGAGCCGCGGGGCGCAACTCACTTATCGCGAACAAAACCGCAACACCCAAGGAGATGGCTCGCTAGGCGCCTCTACCGGCCTCGACAGTCTACCTCCAGTGCGAAATTTCCTTCCCCGTAACGCGGTCCAGCCTTCCGCACCCGACATCAACTGGGATTATGCCGTCATTGAGCGAATCGATAAGGCGACGCTCACCACGCGAATGATCCCCTTTAACCTCGGCAAACTTGTGCTCTCCCACGATTCCGCGCAGGACTTATCGCTCCAGGCCGGCGACATCGTCACAATTTTCTCCAAGGCTGACTTTTCCGTTCCCGCCGACCAGCAGGTCAAGCAGATCAGACTGGAGGGAGAGATCACGATGGCGGGCGTTTATACGCTCCTTCCCGGGGAAACTTTGCGGCAGTTAGTAGCGCGCGCGGGCGGGCTAACTCGAAACGCCTATCTATACGGAGCCCAGTTCACTCGCGAAACGACGCGGCGTGAACAGCAAAAGCGCTACGATGATTTTCTCAATCGGTTCGAACGCGAGGTGAATGAGCAGGCTTCCAGTCTGTCGAGCCGTGTTACCTCGGCGCAGGAGGCCGTTACGGCTCAGACGTCGCTTGCGAGCCAGCGCAATTTGATTGAACGTCTGCGAAAGGCTCCGGTGAATGGCCGGATTGTGCTCGACATGGATCCCCAAAGCGCCGGAGGACTAGCCCTCCCTGATCTGCCGCTGGAGAATGGTGACCGGCTCTATATACCCAGCCGTCCGTCCACAGTCAATGTTATTGGCACGGTTTTCGAACAAGCTTCGTTTCTCTATCAGACGGATCTTCGCACGGGCGATTATCTGAAGAAAGCAGGTGGCCCCACTAGGAACGCGGATAAAAGTCAGATGTTTGTAATACGGGCAGATGGCTCCGTAGTAAGTCGCAGCGCGACGACATCCGTGCTGTTTGCCAAAGGCTTCGACACACTGCAAATGTTCCCGGGCGACACCTTGATCGTGCCCACATTCATCAACCGAACCAATTTCACGCGCGCCTTCACGGACTGGTCGCAGATATTCAGCAATCTCGCGTTGGGAGCGGCGGCGGTTAACATCCTCCACCCCTAGGAAAAAGGCATGGGAAAGGATATCTCTTTTGGTGAGTTATGGTCAATTTTGTCGCGCGGCTGGCGGACGCTGGCCCGCGCAACGCTCGCAGCCCTCCTGCTTTCAACAGCGGTGGCTTTCCTCATTCCTAAGGAATACAGCGCCGAAGCCGTTGTCATGACGCCTCAGCAGGCACAGCCATCGTTGTCAGCAATGGCTCAACTTGCGGGCGGCGTAGGTTCTGGCGCTGGTCTATCGGGCTTGAGTCTGTTGTCCGGGTTCGGCTTGCGCAATTCCGCGGATCTCTATATAGGAATTCTCGAAAGCCGCACAATTGCGGATAACATCATCGCTAAATTCGATTTAAAGCGTGTCTATGATGCTGAGGATTTCTATGTTACGCGTAAACGCTTGGCCCACAACACTACTATCAAATCCGGCAAAGATACGCTCATCCGCGTTCGCGTGGACGATCGAGATCCGAAGCGTTCGGCAGATTTGGCAAATGCGTACGTTGACGAATTGTCGCGCCAGAACTCTACAGCCGCTTTAACGGAAGCTGCTCAGCGCCGCTTATTCTTTGAAAGCCAGTTGTCAAAAGAAAAGGACAATCTGGCCGATTCCGAAATTGCGATGCGGGATACACAGCAAAGCACTGGGCTCGTGGCGGTGAGCGGTCAGCCGGAAGCGATGCTCCGGTCGGTGGCACAGTTGCGCGCTGAGATTCTAGGGCGTCAAGCGCAAGTGGACGGAATGAAAACGTACGTCGCCGACGATAATCCGCGATTGAAAATGGTGGAGCGGGAGATAAGCTCGCTGCAGAGTGAGCTCAGCAGGCTTGAGAAAGGAAGCCATATTGCCGGAACCCCAGAAGTTCCCGTGGGTCAACTTCCCCAGGCCGGTCTCGAGTACATCCGCAGATACCGGGATGTGAAATATCACGAAGCCCTGTACGAAATATTAGCCAAGCAGTATGAGGCGGCGAGGCTCGATGAGGCGAAGGCCGGCGCAGTGGTTCAAATTATCGATAAAGCAGTAGTTCCTGAAAGAAAGAGCTGGCCGCCGCGAATGATTTTGATCCTGGCAACCACGGGCTTTGCAGCCTTTGCGGCAAGCTTCTGGCTACTGGCTCAGAACAATTCGCTAAACAGCCCAGCGTAAATCTGCCCATGCAATCAAAGCGGCGGCTTGCCGAAAACATCGCAGCACTGACCATCGTACAGTTTTTGAGCTACGTGGCGCCCTTAATCACGGTCCCGTACTTAGTACGGGTCTTGCAGCCTGCAAACTTTGGCTTGGTCTCATTCGCTCAGGGTCTTGTCCTCTACTTCCGTGTCATTACTGACTACGGCTTCGATTTCAGCTCAACGAGGGCGATTGCGTCCAGCCGCGATCAACCAGATTCGATCGCCAAGATATTTTGGTCAACGATGTTCGCGAAAGCGATACTGATGTGCGGCAGCGGAGTAGTTCTCTCGTTATTGGTGGCATTCACTCCGAAGTTACAGGCCACGCCGCAAATCTTCCTAGTAAGCTTTCTCTACGTTCTAGGCGCCGCGGTCTATCCTGTTTGGCTTTTCCAAGGAATGCAGGAATTGAAGTTTGCGGCTATGGCGTTCGGCGTCGCGCGCTTGCTGACAATACCGGCGATTTTTCTTTTCGTGCAGCATCCGCGAGACTACGTAAAAGCGGGTGCTATTCAGGCTAGCGTCGAAGTAATTGCCGGCATGATCGCGCTGCCGGTAATTTGGAAACGTCTCAAGATGACCTGGTACCGGCCATCCGGCGCCGATATCGCGAATTGCTTTAAACGGGGCTGGCCGCTCTTTTTGTCAGGATCCGCCCTCTACCTCTCCTCTTCGGGCACGACCGTGATTTTGGGATTCGTTTCCGGCACGGTCCAGGTTGGGTATTACAGCGCGGCGGAGAAGCTAATCAAAGCGTCAACTGCGGCGCTTAATCCCATCAGCCAGGCATTATACCCGCATATCACGGCCATCAAAGCACAATCGCACGTTCAGGCGCTGCATTTGATTCGCAAGAGCTTTGCCGTCGTTGGCGCGTTCTCACTCGTCGTTTCCCTATTGGTACTTTTTTTGGCACGGCCCCTGGGCAGTATCATCCTGGGTCATTCGTTTGTGCCCTCGATTTACATCCTGCAGTGTCTGTCCCCCCTGCCCCTACTATCCGGACTGATGAGCGTATTCGGAACCCAGACCATGCTCACGTTCGAAATGGATTCAGCCATGAGCCGGATTATGTTGGCGAGCGCGGCGCTCGGCGCGCCACTGACGCTGCTATTGTCATGGCGTTTTGGCGCACCGGGCGCAGCCGTTGCCTCGGTTACAATCGCTCTTCTGATGGTCACGGTGATGGTCATTGTTTTGCGGAGCCGTGGCCTGAGTATTTGGCGCGAGGCCGTCGATTTGTCCGTGCCGGCCACCGGGAGGCTTTGACTCCGAATGCCGTCCGAATCCAGCTTCCGAACGCCGGGCTTGAGCAAACCGCTGCAGCGGCTTGCGATTTTCATCGCTTGTCTGATCATTTTCACGAGTTCGTTCGATATCTTCCTTGTGATCGAAGCTGGTGGAAATTACCGGCTATGTCAAGTAGTAGTTCCCATCTTGCTACTTCTAGCAGTCCTGCGCGCGCGTCGAGCCGGAGAGATGCCTACTCTAGGTGCTACGCCGCTCGGTTTTTGGTTGCTATTTCAGGTTCTGTTTATCCCGGTGGCTGGATTCTGGCCCAAGAGCCTCGGCTACTGTCTTTGGCTGGTGCTGAATTTCGCACTACTATTCTCGTTCGTGCAGCTTTTTAGCGATCATCTCCCCAGTCTCAGAACAATTCTGCGCTGGTATGCGGTTTCGTTCGCGGTGATAGCACTGTTCGGAATCATTCAACTTGCCTTGCCTCTGCTTGGCTTTGGCGGCCCGCTGGTCACGCAATGGTGGATTCAAGATAGCTTGGCAAGAGCCAATGGTTTTAGCTACGAGCCATCTTATTTTGCTACGTATCTGGTAATTGGCTTCGTGTTTGTTGGGGCGCTCAGACATGCTGAGTCTCCGCTGATGCCCAGAACACTGCTTTCAGTGATCTATTGGGTAGTCGCCGCCGGCATTTTTGCCTCTTCCAGCCGCATGGGCATTATCTTTTTCTTCGTGGACATATTTCTCTACAACTTGCGGCCATGGTCGATTCTCTTAAAGGATGCGGTCCGACTTCGCGTCAGGCTGGCTACTTTGAAAGCCCTGGCGCCGTCCATCGCCTACCTGTGCCTGGCCGTAGCAATCGCGCAAGGAACTGCTTCCGTTCTCGAAGCGAATCCCGACATCGCGCTACGTTTCTTGAATGGCACCGGATTATCAGATACGGCGGCGCACTCGGTCGTTCAGCGCGCGGATTCGTTAGGAGACACCCTCACCGTATTCTTTCAACATCCTTTGCTCGGTCAAAGTCTAGGCGGCGTTTCCGCTGCAATCGCGGATCTTCACGGCGAAAGAGTTACATCGTTCGAAGCCACAAAAGCATTCGAAGGTATGAACGTATTTGCGGAAGCGCTCGCCGCCAGCGGCATAATTGGTATTATTCCATTCATCCTGTTTCTAAGAGAGACGATCCGGCGCCCCGCGTTACTAGCGCCGACGGTGGATCCGTTCTATGCTACGCTCCTACGAGCTCTCGTCCGGGCGCTGGTGTTTGCCTGGGCGCTGCTCCAGTTCAACCAAAACATGCTGAGACCTTACCTGTGGGTACACATAGCCATTTTGGCCGCGGTTTACAATGCGGCCCGGCGTTCGCTGCCATCAGGCGAACAAACCTTGCCGAGCACCTGACATACCCGCTCCCGGAAAAGATCGAGACTAAAGCTCTCTTCCCACCGTTTCCGCGCCCTGTTCACAACGGCCTGGACGTCGGAACGAGGTAGCCGCAAGACCGAGGTAATCCGTTCGGCGAGAGCTTCGGCAGTTCCGTCCGCAGCCAGAAAACCCGTCTCATTGTCGGTCAGAATCTCAGGAATACCGCCGGAGGGAAACGCTACAACCGGTACACCAGCGGAGTAAGCTTCTACGATGATACGTGTTGTGGCTTCCACCGGAGTGGAAGGAACGACCAGCAAGTGCAAGCCGGAAAAGATCCGGGACGCATCGCTCTGCCATCCTGGAAACTCTATCGGCAGACCATCACTCGCGGCCACTACCTGGTCATAGTATTCGCGGCTGGAAAACAACGGAGCACCGGTCACTGTGAACTGACAACTTGGAAACTGCACTGCAACCAAACGGGCAGCATGCACAAAATCCAGTTGGCCCTTCTCTGTCTCTATTCGTCCCACTACGCCGATCCGCCGTAACTGGGGCGGCAAACAGACTGGGATGCTGTTCACAGCTCGCACACCGTTATACAACACGCGGACCTTCTCCGGACCTACATAACCTGCAAGCGGCTCAAAAGCCTGCCGGCAGCACGCGATCACGTTGGCCTTTGACAACCGCAAAGACGCGCCCGCCAGGAAGACCGCCGACCGCTGCAGCAGGCGGCTGTGGCAATGAAAGACCAGCGGCAAACTCCGACGCCTCGCGACCCACGCCGCAGGAGGAAGGAATCGCGGGCCATTTACATAGACAAGATCTATTTTGCGCTCGCTCACAATCGAATCAATTTCTTGCGTTAGCCGGGGCATCTCATACGCATACTTCAAGATCTGACCTGCCGGTTTTCTGATACTTGTGTATCGATTGCACGCAAGGCTATGCGTGCTGCAACCCAGGCGGCGAATCTCTTCAGGAAAGGGACCATCCTCCGGCACGGCCACCGTCGCCCGCCATCCTTTTTCTACAAAGCCAGGAAGCAAATCGAGCAAACTACGTTGTCCACCTCCCAGGTGGGAAAATTGCTCGACACACAGAATATTCATGTTTGAAAGCCGCGCTCTTAGAAACTCCAAAGGAGACTGGTATATCCGGTGTGAGCCAGGTAGTTCTGGCCGGCGAAGAAACTTTCGTGATAGCCGAAATACTGATAGCCGAGATTCCAGCGTATACGTTCGTTGATGCGAACTGAAACACGCGCGGAGGGAGACTGGAACTTCAACGGAAATGTCTGTGCCGTTTGGAAGGCGGTGAGGTCGGGCCCTACCACGGTGGACGTGGCGCTGTTGCGGCCGTCTCCCACATCTTGAATGAGGCTATAGCCCACGAAGAGATCCACTCTCTTCATGCTAATCCGGCCCGAGAATGTCCCTGAATACAGATTACTCACGTAGTAAGAAAGTTGGTTCGGCAGGAACTCCGGACCGGCGAAGAACGCGATTCCGCCCAGTGTATCCAAGTGCAGTTTCGAAACAGTCCCATTCAGTGTTAGCCAGGATTTGTAACTCCAGTCCGCCGATCCTGAATAGGTGCGCGAATGAGAACTGTAAGAGGACAGAGTAACGGAGTTCAGATTGTAGTCGGTCTTCGTCTGCGCATTGAGTTGTAGATTTCTCAATTTGTATTGAATGCGCGCTGAAATAGTATGGTAATTTTGATCACTTTTTGGCGTAAACGGATTGCTGGCTCGTCCGATTTCGCCATCGCCCATAACGGTTAACCCCTTCAGCGGTCTGATGCGGAAACCGAATATCCCCGAATTCTCCGTGTTGGTTTGCAGGTACGGTGCGCCGGACGTGCTGCCTGCAAAGGCGAATTGCGGACTCGCCCCAATCTGGCGGTTCGAATAGCCATACCCGCCGTGCACATCCAGCCAGCTACGAACCTGATAGTGGGCATCCAGATCAGTTGCGACCGTACGAATGCCTAAGAACTGAAAATACAAAAGATCCGTGGATTGCGTCGCATTATCATATTGCAGATATGCGCTGTTGCCTTCTGTCCGCACATTGTAGACCGACGTACGGCTCGCGATTGTAAGTTTGGGCGTCGGCAAAATAGTAACATTTAAGTTGCCGGTAGCTACCGGCCTGCGTGCATCGCCGGCAGTGATGATTTGTTGATTCGCCAAGGCGCCGAATTGATTTGTTCCGAATGCGGTTTCGTTTGAGATGAAGGCACGGACGCCTCCGGTATAGGTAAATCGCCCGTTGACATTGATCCAATGAGCGTCACGAAATAAGCCAACCTGCCAGTAAGGGCTCGTGCCGTGGTTTGCTTGCGCTTGCTGAAACGAATTAAGCAGACCGCTGCCGGCCGGTGTTCCTATTCCGGTCTCCGAACCGCTGAACTGGAGCGGCGTATCGTCTTTGAAGTTTTGCCATCCACGCAACCAGTTAAGCGTGAATCCTAGCCAGTGCACTTCGCCTCCCACCCGGAAATCGTTCTGGAGCCGCTTTACGTTGGTAAAGACGGGAAATGCGTTTCCAGTGGCATCGTCCGGACCGCTAACGTTATAGAGTTGAACAGCAGAAAGCCCGGCTCCGGACTGAGAAGACCGGCTGTAGCCGAGCGTGAACCTAATCCATGATTGAGGAAGCAGAGTCAGGTTGTGGTCCTGCATGGTAAACGTCGTATTCAGCAAATTCTGACCCGCGCCGCCGTCCGTGGTGAGCCCGGGATTGAAATAGTCGTTCTTCCTCCAGGAAAAGTCATACCTGTATAGCTTGTTCTTATCCACCTTCAAATTGACGGACTGGTACGGATCTCCGCCGAGGCCATTCGTTGTGACGACGAGCTGATCAAAGAGCTTGCCGTGGCCGTTCTTTGAGTCCATGCTAAAAAAACTATTGAACAGACGCACGCCGCTTCCGAAGTTTTCGTCGCTCCGGTATTTATCCTCGTTGCCGCTCACGCTGAGGAACCGGTCGCCGGTCTCGAATGAATTGACGATGTTGTAGCCGCTCCAGTTATCGCCGCGGCTCGGACCAACCGGATCCGGTGTCGTCGGCGCGACCGGTGTCTGTGCCCGGCCATACGAGCTGAGCACAAGAATGCAGAATGTTACGTGTGCGCCCCGCATTTTCGAGCTACCTCAAGAACAGCGGATCCGAATTCGATCCGTGTATTCGCACATGGCAGTTTGTACAGTTCTGGTATCTGGGATCGGTCATGTTGTGAGCCGCCGACAGCGTTGGGATTCCCGTTTTCGTTCTGCCGAAAGTGCCCGCGCCGTTGTGGCACTCAAGACAGATCGTAAAGACGACAGGCCGCCGGAGGAGCCGCGAGTTTGTGGACCCGTGCGGGTAATGACACATCTCGCATCCTTCCACTCGCACCGGCGGGTGCTCGAATGCGAAAGGACCGCGCTTGTCGATGTGGCAGCCTAAACAAGCTTCTTCGTTTCCCGAAGCTTGATTTATCATGGAAGGCCGGCCGGCCATGCGCCACGTCGGCGCATTCGCTCCGTGCGGGTTGTGGCAGTCGCTGCATTTCATAAAACCCTCGTTGACGCGATGCTTGAAAGGCATGGAGAACTGCGCTCGCTGGGTGATGTGGCAGCCATAGCAAAGCTCCGGCTGGCTTTTCGCCAACAGAAACTTGGGCGTTGACGACTTGTGTATGGAGTGGCAGTTTGTGCAGGAAACGCTATTCAGCGTGTGCTGAGAAGAGCGTATGTTTGCCCGGTTGAGGCTATTGGAGTGACAGCGAAGGCAGGCATCCAGAGTCGGTTTAGCGGCAAGTTGTGAGAAGGCAATGATTGTCGCTTTGCCGCCATGTGCCTTGATGTGTGCCTCGGCCGGTCCGTGGCATCCCTCACAGCCGGTGTTGGCCGGTTCCTCTTTGCCGATCGCAATACTCTTGAAATGCGGATTCTTGTAGAATTTAAACCACACATCGGCGTGGCAGGTCTTGCAGGGATTGCTTCCGACGTAGCCGGTCTTCGGGGGGTCGGCGCCACGCGCGACCGAAAAACGCGAAGGCCTGAACAACGTAAAGGCCTATCCGTTGGGAAGCGCGCTCGTGGTATCTATTCTCCACTAGCTTGTAGCCTAAGACTTCAATTGCTAATTTGTCGTTATCGAGTTGTTAAGCTTTTGTAAAACCCAGTATTTCTAGAGTAGTTGGCTGCTGACGAAGCGAACCGGCGGTCGCTCTCGGTGACGCCTGGATCCAACAGGACCCTCGACATCTCGCGCTGAAAGCTCTGCTCGGAAAAACGTGTGGCACACGCCTGGATGGCATCCGGTACAAGGCTGCGCTCCTCTCGTTCGAAGTCCAACACCGCACGCTCAAGGTGGTGCTCGTTAGCGTCTCTATAGAAAAATCCCGCGCGAGGATTGTATTCCGGGGCGCTTTCCACAACGCCGCCTCTGCCCAAAGCGATCACCGGCTTCCCGCTGGCGAGCGCTTCGACCACAGCTATTCCAAAATCTTCCTCGCCGGGCACCAGAACCGCCCGGGATTGCGCGTAAAGACGGCGAAGGTCGCTCTGTGAAACACGTCCGCAAAATTCCACATTTTCCGCCGCCAACCTCTTCAGTGACGCGTATTCTGGGCCATCTCCAACGATTTTCAGCCGCCGGCCGGTCCTGGAGAACCATTGAACCGCATAGGCGATGCACTTATAGGCCACCAATTCGGACACGATCAGGTAATAGTCTTCCGATTCGGCGTTGTAAAATTCCTCAATAGCGACGGGCGGGTAAATGACCTCCGAGTGCCGCCGGTACGCTTTCCAGATTCGATTCTGAACGTTCCGGCTGTTGGCAATGAATTCGTCCACGCGCGCCGCGGATGCGAAATCCCAAGTTCGCAGGTAATTCGTCAGAGGCGCCATCAAGGCGCGCTTCACAGCTGAGCGGGTCCAGTCATGCAGGTAGGCAGGATAGAGATCCCACAGGTAACGCATGGGGGAGTGGCAATAGCAGATGTGCCGCGTATGGGAAGAAGTAATTACACCCTTGGCCGGTCCGGACTCACTACTGATCACGAGATCGTAACCCCGGAGATCCAGCCACTCAAGCGCCAGGGGCATAACCGGCAGAAGCGAGCGGTAATGCCGCCGGAAGGGGTTCAGGA
>Ga0193743_1000818_pt1 | contig 24342 bp, 39 predicted proteins | sample L2c2metaG_FD_143038 | JGI IMG/M metagenome (GOLD analysis project Ga0193743, IMG submission 143038) | Soil microbial communities from a riparian zone of the East river system, Colorado, United States - L2c2 | ecosystem: Environmental > Terrestrial > Soil > Riparian zone | place: USA: East River...
GCCGCCGCCGCTGTTGACGATCGAGCCGCCGCCGCCGCCGCCGAGAAGGCTGCCGAGGAAGCCGCCGCCGCCGCTGCTGCCACCGCCGACACTGCCGCCGAGCTGAGCCGCACTGTTGCCGCCCAGGATGCCGAGGCCGCTCGGGCCGACCACGTCGACGGCCATCGTCAGGATCGGACGGATCGTGGCCAGCGCGAGAAACTCGGCCGCCATGCGGCGCAGCGTCTTGGTGAAGACCTCGCCGAGCGACTGGAAGCTGAGGTTGCCGGTTTCGAGAATGGTTTCCCAGGCATCGGCGCCGGCCGTCTGGATGCTGCGCAGGCCTTGCTTGAGCGGCTCGGTCCACAGCTCGTTGGCCGCCTTCATCTGCTCGGCCTGCAGCTTCAGCGTCTCGTTCTGCTCGATCGCCGCCCGGCGCTGGTTGACCTGTTCGGCGGTGATCGCGGTGCCGCCCTTCTCGGCCTCTTGCTTGGCCTTGATCAGCGCGATCTCGCGCGCCTGGATTTCCGGCGCCTCGTTCATCAGTTTGTTTTGCGCTTCGAGCAGCACGTTCTGCTTTTCAAGCTCGGTCGTGGCGACGACGAAGGCTTGCGCGGCGGCGCCCTCCTTGGTGCGCAGGATCAGCTTTTCCAACTCGCCCGCGAGGGCCACGACTTTCGGGTTGGTGGCGTCGAGCTTGCCGCCATAGACCTCGATCGCCTTCTGCAGCGCGTCGGCGTGCGCCTGCTGCGCCTGGAAGGCCACGTCGCCGCGCATGGCGGCGGCCGTCATCGCGTCCTGCGCGACGGCTGCAGCGGTCAGCGTGATCCTGAGCTTCTCGATCTTGTCTTCGGACGTGTCGCCGCCGCCGCCGCCGCTCGCCTTCGGCGCGCTCGTGCCGCCGCCCGTGGTCCGCGTTGTCGTCAGGGCATCCTCGCGGAAGCGCCGGCTGGAGCCGGCATACTGTCCCGAGGCCGCCTGCCGGCGCGCTTCGACGCGGGCCTGCTCGATGCGCTCGGTCTCGGCCAGCTGCTGCTCGCGCAGCTGGTACGCCGCCGCGTCGCCAGCGGCCCCCACGCGGGTCCTGAAATCGGTGACGCTCGCGCCGCCGCCGGGCAGCTGCGGGATCGGCACGCCGCCAGTCTTCGCGTTGATGCCGACGTAGCTCAGCTTGCTGGCGATGAAGTCGTTGATGACCGACAGGCCGCTGCCGATCGTGCGGAGCGCGGCATTGAGCCCGTCGACGATCGCCTTGCCGAGCTGGTCGGGCAATTCCTTGAAGACCGCGACGACCTGGGCATTGAAGCGCGCGATCATCACGGCGGCCTTGTCGAAGCCCTCGCGCAGGCTGTCGAGCCACGCGTCGGAGCTGCCCGCCGCCGGCTTGATCGCCTGATTGGTTTTTTGCGCCAGCCCCGCGAGATAGCTGTTGATCTTGTCGCCGTAGTCGACCGCATCGGCGAGCTGGTTGGCGAGGGAGGCGCGATGCTGCAGGGCGCTGCGCTGGAACCGATCGTCGAGTTCGTCGAGCCGCCTGATCGTGCTGTCGCTGATCATCGCGCCGAACTTCTCGGCTTGCAGCGACGCGTTGCCGAGGCCCTTGGCCATCTCCTCGAGCACCGGCAGGAACTTGGTGCCGGTCTTGCCGAAGAAGTCGACGATCGCCGCCGAGCGTCGTGCCGGGTCTTCGATGTCTGTGATCTTCTGCGCGACCTCGGCCATGAGATCGGCGGTCGGCCGCAGCTTGCCGGTGAGATCGAGGTTCTGGACGCCGAGCCGCTTCAACGACTCGATGACTTCCTTTGAGCCGTCCGCCGCCTCGCCCATCTTGATCGAGAATTTCGAGACCGCGCCGCCGACCTCGTCGAGCTTCACGCCGCTTTGGGCGGCGACGAACTGCAGCCCCTGAAACTCGCGCGCCGCGAGGCCGACCTGCTGGGCGACCTCCTCCATGCCGGACGCCGCTTCGAAGGCTTGGCGGGCCATCTCGTAGAGGCGCGCGGCGACCTCGGCGGCAGCGAGCGCGAGCTGCACCTTGAGCAGCGTGCCGACGTGGGCGACGGACGCCTGCGCCTTGTCCATCGCCGCCGCCATCGAGCCGGTCTGCTTCTCGATCTGCTCGAGCGCACGTTGCGCGGCGCGGCCGCCGTCGACGGCCTTCGAGCTGTCGATGATGATGCGGATGATCTTGGTGCTCTCCTCAGCCATCGAGCACCCTCCCGAACATCATACACGGCGGCGTTCTTTAGCCGCCTTCTGCGCGGCGGCCTTTGCGTCGGCCGCTTCCTTTTTCACGGTGACCTCGACGAACGTGTCGTCGATGCGAACGATGATGGCCTCGAAGTCGTCGAGCCCGTCGCCGCCGTAGCCGAGCCGTTCGCCCTCGGCCCGGATGCGCTCGACGGGGATCGGCCGGTTGAGCGAGACGCTGCCGCCGAGCCCCAGGCTGATGTTGTCGCGCGGCCGATCGCGGCCGAGATACTGGAAGGCGTTCCAGTACGGCGCGAGCGGCGCCGAGGGGAATGGCCGGGAGAGCAGCCTGTCGATGGCGAACCCGTCATCGCGCTGGGCGAGTGCCCGCCACGCGGCGACCTCGTGAGCGTGCGCGCTCTCCCAGCCGATTATTCCCCCGCTTCCCTGGTCAGCACCTCGATGCGGTCGCCGCGGAATTTCTTGTCGTCGTAGACGATCTGCAGGATCGCCGTGTAGACGTCGTCGGCCTTGAGCAGCAGCGCCTTGCAGGCCTCGGTCGAGAACTCGATCTCGACGCCGCTGACCTTCCATCCGCCCCAGCCGATGCACAGCGCCTCGGCGAGATGGGGGACGATGAAGGCACGGTAGCGCCGGTTGTTGGCCTCGGCGTTGGCCAGCCGGCGCGTGCCCTCCTCGACGATCTTGCGCCGCGCCAGCCACTTCGGATTGGCGTCGCTCGCGGCGAGCACTTGTATCCATCGGTCGCCGGGAAAGAACACCGGCGTGCCGGTCTTGCCCTCGATCTCGAGATTTCGCTGGAGATCGCCGACGTCGTCGAAGTCGTAGTCGTTCATGGTGTTCCTCCTGACGGTGAGGGATTTGAAGAAGCGCGGAGCCGCCGCCGTCAGACAGCGGCCCCGGCTTCCTGCGCCGACTCGTCGCCGGCACGGGCGGCCTGGACCGCCTTGGCGAGCCCCTTGTCGATCCAGTCCTGCAGGGACTGGCCGGCGGGGATTTCGGACTCGTCGAGGACCATGCCCCTGGTGAGCTCGATCCTCTTTTCACGGCCGGCGTTTTCGTCCGGCGCCCAGACGCGAAAGTTCGCGATGATTTCGGCTTTCATGATCACGGCACCAATCCGTAGTTGCGGGTCCACTTGATCGCGGCGGCATCGCCCGCGTCGTAGCGGGCCATGAAGTTGAGGGTGACCATGTTGTCGCCCGCCCCGCCGGGGTCGGTGACGTCGGGGTTCCAGACGTCGACGTTGCCGAGCTGGATCAGGTCCATCTGGTCCTCGACCGAGCCGATCGTGAGATCGAGCGCGAGCCCGGTCTGCCGGTTCACGAAGGTCGCGTATTCGGCGAGCGCCGTGAAGTAGATCTGGACCTGCCCCGTCACGTCGAACCCGCCCAGGCCGATGTCGAACGGGTTGGGCGAGCCGAAGGCATACTTGTCGCGCATCGCGTTGCTGATCGTCACGTCGAGGCTCATCAGCTTGGGCGTCGTGATGCCGAACAGGTCGTTGACGATGATGTCGATCGAGGAGACCGGATCGGCGCCCGGCGTCGGCGCGGCATAGGTCGAGGATGCAATCGCCGCCGTGGCCGTGGCCTCCGTCATCGCCTTGAGGCTGAAAGCCAGCGAGCCCGCATCGCCGCCGCCGGCGATCGGGAACGACAGGCGCAGGCTGTCGCACAGGCAGCCGGCCAGCCGGCGGTAGGGATCGGTGGTGCCGCCCTCGTACTTCTCTTCGAGCGTGAACGGCTTTTTGGTCGAGGCGTTCTTGAGGATGTCGGTCGACCACGCGCCGCAGAGCAGCGACTCGAGCAGGATGTCGAGGCCGGCATCGCGCGCGAACGGCATGTTGATGGTCTTGGGGTATGACGCCAGCCCGCTGACCATGTTCGCGGCCATGCGATCGGGCCGGCGTTCGGGCGAGCGCTGGGCGCCGCGCTGCGGGCTGCCGCTGACCGATTGATCGCGCAGCAGCTTGAAGCCCGGCGTGGCGGGCGTCGTGCCCTGGGTGACTTCCGCGATGATGGCGGTTTGCTTGTTTGCGCTGTCCATGGCGGCTTCTCCTTGTCAGGACATGAAAAAAGCCGCCCGAAGGCGGCTGATGAATGCGGCGGCGGCGATCGTCTAGCCGACGCTGTAGACCTCATAGGCGAGCGCGATGCTCTCGGCCCACATGCCGGCCTCGGTCTCGCCGCCGCCCATGGCGCCGGTGCTCGTGATGCGTACGTTGCGCGAGCCGGCAACGAAGCGAGCCGATCGGAAGGCCATGCGGACGGCCTCGATGTAGGACTCGGCCTTGTTGCGCTCGGTCAGTCCCGCGTTCTGCCGGACCACGGCGCGGATGGTGACTTGGCCGCGCTCGCGATAGAAGTTTCTGGTCGGCGCGCCGCTGGTGAACTGTTCTTCGCTGCCGCCGGCGAATTCCAATTCGAAGTAGCCCGTGCTGGCGTCCGGCTTCAGTCCGGTGTTGAGCGTGTCCCGGTGCGGCCAGTCGATCCAGCCGCTGAGTTCCAGGACGGACTCCAGATTGAGGCGAAAGGCATTGCGCAGTGTGTCGCCGCCGGCCGCTTCGGTCTGGTCGAACGCCGAGAACGGGAGAGAGCCAAAGGGGGCCGCGCCATACATCGGATGATGCCCTCCTAGTTGGTCAGGCCGGTCGGCTTGATGAAGAATTGGAGCGCCGGAAACACGGCGTCGCGCCGCACGCGCCTGCGGTCGCCGAGTTTCATCGTTCCGCCGCCCCGCTTGCCGCCCTGAAAGCCCCAGACCTTGGCGCCGGTGTCGAGCTTGACGAACTTGTAGTCGACGAAGATCGAGCGGCCGTAGCGCTGGACGACGAGCTTCTGGACCGCGCGATAGACTCCGTTCGGCGCCTGCGGGCTGGAGCCGCGCAAGCCCTTGACGCCCCGCTTGCGGCTGGCGACCCGGCCTTCGATCTTCTTGGCGTACAGCGTGGTGTTGACGATCTGGATGCGGTCGCCGGGCCTTGCCGCGCGCAGCCGCGCCGTCGAGTTGGTGCCGAGCGAGACGCCGTTGATCATCACGACATGGCTGTTGATGTAGCGCCGCGTCAGGATCGGCGAGAGCCGCCACAGCTGGTTCATCGTCCACAGCACGACCTCGGCATAGTTCGCGCGGGCGGCGAACTCGATCCGGCCATAAGGCTTGACCAGTTCGGGATCGCGGCGCGGCACGCCATCGGTGATGACGACCGGCTCGTTGTCGAAGCCCTTGCCGACCTCCTGGCGCAGCACCGTCATCGCGGTCTCGATCGTGACGCGCTGCAGCCATTTCGCGGTGCTCTCGCCGAGCTGCTGTGCGGTGAGGCCGGAGGTGGTGACGACCTGCATCAGCCGGCGACCTCGAGTTCCCAGGCCGCCACGGTGTCGCCGTCGCGCAGCGGCTTGACGTCGAGCAGGTTGCGCACGCGGCCCGCGACCGTGAGCGTGTCGCTCGGCCCGGTGCCGCCCGCGCTCGGCTCCTTCACGGTCCACGCCGAGGCCAGCATCTCGGCGGTGCTGAGCTTGACGCGAAATCGCTGCTGGCTGGTGTTGCCCAGCCCGTCGAGGGCGCCGCCGATGCGCTTGCCCTTGAACGTGATGGCGGTGTCCTCGCCCGCGCGCGCCAGCGTCATGGTCTCGCCGTGCTCGCCGATGATCGCCTGCACGCGCTCGAAGAGGCTCATGACTCGACGGCCCAATTGACGTAGCCGCCCGCTTGCAGGCCGACCTCGACCGAGAGCAGCAGGTTGCCGTCGGCCTCGCCCGAGACTTTGTAGGACGCCTGATAGACGTCGGGCACCGACTCGCTGGCGATCGTCGGATCGCGCTTGCGCGCGGTGGTCCAGGATTTGACTTGCTCGGTGACCGCCTGTTCGAGAGCGGGCGGCACGTTGGTCGAGACCGGCACCGTGAAGCCCGCGACGTAGACGACCACGATCTTCGCCCGGCTCCAGCCGATCGACGCGTCGCCCGACAGCCGGTCGAGGAGCCCGCCCGGCTTGAGCTGGTAGCTGGCCGGATCGAGCGTCACGCCGGCCTCGACCACGCTGCTGATGGCCGTGATCGGCGTGCGCCAGGGCAGCCGCAGCGTGTGGCGCGGGCAGCGTTCGTGGTGGCGCCACGACTGCATGAACCACGTCGCGCGGCAGGTCTCGCGCGCGAACGTCGCCGGCTTGCCGAGCAGGTCGCGCGCGAGGCCGCAGTAGTCGGCGATGGCGGCGCTGGCGCGATCAATCAGCGGCTCGATGATCGTGGGGTCATCGGCCGGCGCGCCGCCGATCATGGCGCGCACCTTGGCCGCCGTGGTCAGCCGCATGTCGGCCAGCGTGACGGCGTCGGACGTGACCTCGAAGACCGGCGTGTCGGACATGGCGGCTCACGAATGGGATGTGGAAAAGCGACAAGGGCGCGAGGCGACCGAGGCCGCCCCGCGCCTCGGGTTACGCCGGGGGATTGGCGGTCGGGCCGATCTTCATGAACACCACCGCGACGCCGGCCAGGAACAGGTTGCCCGCGTTGCCGACCGGGGTGACCGTGGCGCGGATGTAGCGCTTGGTCCCGTTGTAGCCGATCTTCCGCGGCTTGTTGTCGTCGGCGAAGGTCCAGCTGCCTTGCGCGAGCGTGCCGATCAGCTGGCCCGCCGCGACGGGCGCAGCGTCGGAGAGGTTGGCCACGTCGCCCTCGTCGATCGTGACATTGAAGACGGCGTCGACATCGGCGTCGGTGCCGGGAATGAGGCAGAGTTCGCAGCCTTGCGCGTTGGCAAGATCGATGATGGACGAGACCTGGGCTGCGTTGTCGGTCACGGCCGCGATCGGCGGAAACAGCAAGCGAACGTCGATTTTGTTGTGAAGGTCGAGCATGGAAAGGCGCTCCTGAGAGAGAGGGTCGATGAATTGGAAAGAGCGATCGGGGCCGACGTGAAGGCCGGCCCCGTCAGGCTCAGGCGGCCATCGCCATGTACTTGATGGGATGGGTGCCGGCGTCGATCAGGTTGCCGTCGAGGCGCTGGAACGACACGAATGCCGTCTGGTTGAAGTCGGCGTAGCGCTCGACCAGCCGCATGACCAGCACGCCGGTGACGCGCCGGACGTAGTAATTTTTGAACTGGCCAAAAAGCAGCGAGCGCGCGCCCGCGACCTGGTTCGGCATCTGCTGGTTGATCGAGTACGCGTAGCTGTTGATCGTGTCGGGTTCCTTGAACGCGAGGCCCGACATCCACAGGTAGCGGCCCTGCAGGTCCTTCAGCTTCTTGATCTGCTTCAGGGTGTTGTCGTTCATCATGTAGCGGGCGTTCGACCGGTAGGACGGGTCGACCGAGTGCGCGAGGTCGATCAGCTCGTCGGCCGTGTAGACCGTCTGCGACGCAGCGCCGGTCGCGGCGGTCGCGGCGGTGAGCGCGCCGGTCGGCTTGTTGGCGCCGTCGCCGCTCGTCAGGTGTGTGTTGAAGATGCGCGCGAGGCGCAGCCCGAGCTTCTCGGCCAGGAAGGTTTCGAGATTGAAGAACGAATCCTGCAGCAGCTGGTTCGACACGCGCACGATCTTCGAGGTGTACGTGTAGGCACCCAGCGTGATGTTGCCGAAGGTGACTTCGGTTTCGCCGGCCTGCGTGTTCTCGCCCAGGATCGCGCCGATCGAGGCGGTGTCGTTGTCGGTCGGGATCGGCAGCGGGTTGCCGGTGCCGGTCTCCAGCACGGTGACGAGCGCCGGGTCGAGCATCCCGCCGAAAGCGAGCTGCGCGTCGATCAGCTGGCCGTAGAAGCCCTCGGGCACGAGGTAGCCGCCGGCGGTGTCGGGAACGGTGCCCTGCGCGGCGGAGAAGCGCGGCATGGCGATCGCCCGCAGATCGTCGGGCATCGAGTTCATGCCGTAGCGCAGGTAATGGCGATAGGCGCGATCGTTGAGCGCGGCCTCGGCCTTCTTCTCGTCATCGCTGCGCGAGTCCTCGCGGCCGGCACGATGGGGAACGCGCTCGCGCAGGCCGTTCTCCAGATCGTCGAGCCGTTCGAGCCGGTCGATCTCGACCTTGATCTTGTCGGCCTCCTCCATCATGGCGTCGAACTTCGCAGAGTCCTCCGCGCTCATGGCCTGCCCATCCGGCACGGCATCGGCGAGCAAGCGCGCGTCTGCAACCAGCTTGGCGCGCTGCTCCCGCTTCTGTTTCGTCTTCATTTGCGTGGCTCCTTTTGCCAACAAAAAAGCCGCCCGGAATGGGCGGCTTCGCTTCAGCGCGGGGGGGAAGACCCGCACGCCATCGGTGGTGTCGGTTTAGTCGTGATCGGCCAGCGCGAGACGCCGGCGCATCGCCTGCAGGGCAGCCATCGTCTTCGCGCTCGCTTCGGCTTCGGGGTCGCGCTCGGCGTCGGGGTCGATGACCTCGTCGACGAGGCCGAGGTCGGCGGCTTCCTGCGCCGTGAACCATGTGCCGTCCGAGGTGCCGGCCATCAGGGCCGACATTTCCTCGACAGGCTTGCCGGTTTGCTTGGCGTAGATGCCGGCGAGCTGGCCGTCGATCTGGCGCAGCGTGGTGGCCATGTCGGTCATGTCGGCTTCGTTGCCGATCGCCAGCCCCCACGCGCGATGCACCATCATCATCGCGCTTTCCATGATCGAGACGGTGTCGCCTGCGAGAGCAATGAAGCTCGCGGCCGACGCGGCGAGCCCGTCGATCTGGGTGGTGACGGATTGCTTGGTGGTGGACTTGAGGTTGGCGAGCGCGCCGTAGATCGCGAGGCCGTCGAACACGTCGCCGCCCGGACTGTTGATGCGCACGACGATCTTTGGCGAGCCGATCTCGGCGAGGGCGGCGACGAACTCCTTGGCCGTCACGCCCCAGTAGCCGATCTCGTCATAGAGCAGGATCTCGGTGGTGTCGGCCTGGAGCCCGGCCTGCACCTTGACGACGCGCGCCTCGCGCACCTCGCCCGGCGCGGGCGGCTTGCGATTGTGGAAGCGTGCGTGCCACGCCGTGTGTGCGGCTTCCTTGTCGCCCGCGAGATTCGGAATGTAGAGGGCGTCGCCGCCCGGCAGGGGCGGCAGGTTCATCGCGCGGCGGATTTCGTTCGGCGTAAGCATCGCAGGCCTCACTTTGTCGGTTCGGAGTTCGGGGCCGGCGCGGCCGGGTCTTTCGGCGGCGCCGGTGCCGGCGTCACCTTGCCGGCCATCGAGAGCGGCACGGTCGCGCCCTGGATGAAGAGCTCGTCGCCGCCCGGCTGGTCGGGCAGGTTGCGCTTGCGGCGGATTTCATTGGGCGTCATGCCGGCGTTCTGGATCGCGCTGGCGAACAGCTCGGATTGCGCCTTGCTGTCCATCGCGTTGAGCGCGTCGCGATTGAACTCGCAGTAGATCGGATAGGTGAACAGCTTGCGGTTCAGCTCGGACTCGATGCGGGTCAGGTCCGGGTCGACGTTGTATTTCTGGAAGCCGATCGTCAGTTGCTCGATGCCCGAACCCCACTGCGTCGCGCCGCCCGCTTCGCCGACGAGATGCGACGGCACGCCGAACAGCCGGCAGATGTCGGCGACCTGATAGTGGCGGCCCTCGAGCGTCTGCGCGTCGAGCAACGTCATCTGCATCGGGTTCCACTTGTTGCCGGCGTCGACCAGCAGCGTCTTGCCGGTGGCGCCCACGCCCGCGTAAAGGTCCTGCAGCTCGGCGCGCAGCCGGTTGACGCCCTCTGGCTTGATGCCCTTGGGCAGCTCCATCCAGCCCGACGGCCGCATCGAGTTGGCGTGCATCCGGCCGACGAATTCTTCCATCGCCATCGCGGTGCCGATCGGCTGGCGGCCGGCCCATTCGATCGGGCTGATGCCGCGCACGCCGTCGAAGCCGACGCCGGGAACGTGAATCACGTCGGCCTGATCGTAGGTCTCGCTCGTGCCGTCGAGCAGCGTCACGTCGTACCAGTTGCGCCCGTTCATTCGGTATGGCCGCATCTGCTGCGGCATGACCGGCAGCAAGCCGATGACGCGCGCGGCTTGGTCGTACTCGATGACCGAGTAGTGATTCCCGGCGAGCATCAGGTTCGCGATGATCAGCTCTTTCCAGTTGAACGCCGACATGAGGTCGTTTGGCTGGCTCGCGAGCAGCGGCGCGAGGCGGTGGTTGACCAGCCTCTCGCGGCCGGTCGGCGTCGCCTTGTAAACGTCGAGCGGCAGGGCGGCGATCACGCCGGCCTTGAGCGCGACGCAGCGAAAGACCGTGGCGTTGCGCATCGCCGTCTGCTGGCCGACGCGCTGGCCCGCCTGAGACACGCCGCCGGCCATCGCGTCGATCAGCCAGGACGCGGGCTCGCTGAGCGGGGTCGAGGGATTCTCCGGGTTGGCGTCGCGAAAGGTCGGCGCGATCCGGTCGACCGGCGCGGGCCGCTCACGACGGAACGGGTTTAGGTGCATCGGGCTTGCCCCACATTTTCGGATCGTCGTAGATCGACCCGAGGTTCGCGTCGTTGGTGATGCGCCGGCCGAGCGCCATGATCGCGGCGACCACGCCGTCGATCTTGTTCTCGGGCCGCTCTTTGCGCGGATAAATATTGTCCTTCGCGTCGACGTGGCAGACGACGTTGGAGATCATCCACGCGAGGATCGGATCGCCGTTGTGGTGCAGCCGCCCCTGTCGCGCGAGCCCTTCGATCTCCTTCATCGGCGCGCTGAAGTTGGCGACGGTGTTGCGGTACTCGACGACCTCGACGCCCTGCGCCTGGAAGCGCTGCGCCATGTTGAGCGCCTGCCACGGATCGTAGGCGACCTCGATGCCCGAGAACTTCTCGAAGTCCTCGGTCACGTCGTCCTCGATCCTGCCGAAGTCGATCACGTCGCCCTCGGTCTCGGTGAGCAGGCCCAGCTCGCGCCAGCCGTGGTATTGCGCGTTGCGGCCATCCTCGATCGCCTGGCTCGGCAGATAGTAGGTCCCGAAAAAGTAGTAGTGCGTGACGCCGTCGATCTCGCGCTCGAAGAGTCGCATCTTGGCGGCGATGTCGACCTTGCTCGCGAGGTCGAGTCCGATCTGGCAATACTCGCCCTCGAAATCCTCGATCTTCATTTCCGGATCGGTGCAGCGCTCCCATACGCGCATGTCCATCCAGGCAACGTCGGCGTTGACCCAGAGATCGAGGTGCTTGGTCAGAAACGTCGGCTGCGCGCTCGGCAGCTGCATCGCCTTCGTCGCCAGCCGCGCGATGTGCAGCGGGTCGACCGAGACGTCCCAATTCGGGTTGGCCTTCCGCCAGCTCGCCTCGGCGGTCCAGTCGTCGCCCTCGTCGACCGTGTAGATGATGCCGAAGGCGGTCTCGTCGGTGGCCACGCCGTCGAGCAGCTTCAGGATGTAGCCGCGCACTTCGTAGCAGATGCCGGCGCGGTTGCTGCCGGCCGTCGTGATGACCACGAGCATCGGCTGGTCGCGCTTGCCCATGCCGGTCTCGACCACGTCGTAGACCGCGCGCGTCTTGTGCGCGTGCAGCTCGTCGATCGCGACGAAGTGGACGTTGAGGCCGTCGAGCGAATCCTCGTCCGAGGCCAGCGGCTTGAACGTGCTGGCCGTTCGTTCCTGCGTGATCGCGTTGGTGAGCACGTTGATGCCGCGCGACTGGCGCAGCGCCGGCAGCTTCTGCGCCATCTTGGCCGCGCCGCCGAAGACGATCTTCGCCTGATCGCGCGTGACGGCCGCGCTGTAGACCTCGGCGCCGGCCTCGTGATCGGCGGCCAGGGCGTAGAGCGACAGGCCCGACAGCAGCGCCGACTTGCCGTTGCCGCGCGGGACCTCGAGATAGATCGAGCGGAAGCGCCGCTTGTCCTTCAGCTTGCCCGACTTGTAGAGCCAGCCGTAGCCGGTGGTGACGATGAAGATTTGCCACGGCTCCAGGCGCAGCAGCTCGTGGGCGCGCGCGAGCGGCCCCTTGATGTGCGGCAGCAGCTCGAGGAACCGGCACGGCCGCGACGCGGCCTCGGCGTCGAAGCGATATCCCCAGCCGCGCGTGCGCTGGCGCGCGAGGTCGCGGCGCTGGCGCTTGCACGCGAGCTTGACCCATTTGCACGCAGGCTCGCGCCCGCTCAGAACGTCGGCGCAGTATTTTTTGGCGATGCCGACGTAGTCGCGATCCACGCTAGAAATCGTCGAACGGGTTGGTGCTGCCCTCGCCGCCGTCGAGCGCCACGCGCGTGCGGCTCGACGGCGTGAAGCCCATCTCGGCGGCGGCCTTCAGCATGATGGCCGCTTGCTTGTTCAGGATCGAGAGCGAGGGGTGTTGCATCATCTCGCCCGACTTCGTGAGCACGACCGTGGCGCTCGTGGCGACTTGGCGAGCCGCGTCGCTGTGGAGCCATGCCGCGATCGACCAGACGGCCAGGACGCGGAGGTCGATGTGTTTCAGCAATCCGGCCGGCGCCGCCGCGATGGCCTGCGTCCAGAACGGCAGCGCGGCCGCAGGCAAGTCGCCGGGCGGCTCGAACAGGTCGCCTTGCGGCTTCGGCTCACGTCGATTGATCGCCCGTTTTCCGGGGTTGCCTTCCAATAGCTTCAGGTGCGTCGGCAGGGGCTTGCGGCCCTTCATCGTTCCGTCCTTCTGGCAAGCGAATAGCGACCAAACGCCTGCCGATTTGTGCCGAAAAATGGGTGCCCATAAACGGGGCCTACGGGGGTTCCTCGGGCCGCCCCCTCATGATCCACCATGGCCGCGCCGAGGCGTCCCACGGGGCTAAAAACCGGGTTACCGGCGATCTCCCCGGGTTTCCCGACTTCCGATCCGGGGGCCGATTTCCGGCCGATTTTCGCGAAAAGCCGAATTGCTCAATGCTTAGAATGGTTTACCTGACCGGCAAAAAAAGCGCATCCCAATGTCAATTTAATGCTGAATTGACTAGATTATCTCTCCGGAAAGCCTATCTTCCTCTTACGCAATCGGCGCGGGCAAAAGCCCAGTCGAAACAACTAGAAGGAATAGACCTATGACCACCAACGCAATGACCCCGGTTCTGGCCCTCGTCGCGAAGCTGCCGGCCTCCAACCCCATCCGGAAGGCCTACGAGGCGGCCCTCGAAATCCAGAGCGACTATGTCGCTCGCGGCAAGCTGGCGTGGAAGTCGCGCCGCGCCGCGAAGTCCGCCTCGAAGCGGATTGTCGCAAACGGCCGCAAGGCGGCCCCCAAGGCGAAGACGGTCAGCAAGTAGACGCTTCCCCCTGCCGGCCCCTCGGGGCCGGATTTGGGAAGTGCCTGCGACTGCAGAAAACCCGCAAAGGAAAAAGTCCTATGACCCGCCAGTTCAAGATCGCGTTTCCCGACTTCCCCGAGGCCGACATGCCGGCGATCCCCGAAACATTCGTCGACATCTCGTGGCACAACGACACCAGCCCGAGTTTCGAACACGCGCAGGGCTATCGCCTGTTCGTCGACTACGCGAACGACGCGGCCCGTGAGTTTCCGGGCGGCAAGCGGTTCACGCTGTACCCGCTGAATGAGGCTGGCGAGCAGGGTGCCGAACTCGTCGAGACGGACGACTGGTCCGAGATGCTGGCCGCACTGGCCGACCGTGATCTGACCTGAGAGGCCCCTTCCCCTTGCGCCCGCCACGGCGGGCGACTTGGGAAGCGACCCCGCTTCGAACCTCGAAAGGATCGACCTGTGAACATCAAGTTTGAGAAGAACGAAATCGTCATTCGCATCCCCGTTGCGAAGGGCGCGCACTACCCGCTGTCGAAGTCGGGCAAGACCCGGCTGGTCGCCACCACTGGCAGCTTCAAGGATGTGGACGGCTCGCCCGTCGACAAGCTGCGGGTGTCCGTCAACGTGATCTGCGGCCTGGGCGAGTAGAGGACCCCGCCCCTTGCCGGCCCGCACGTCGGGTCGGACTCGGGCAGCGCCCTCGAAGCTGCGAACCAGAAAAGGAAATCGACCTATGAAAAATCTCTCGACCCGCCGCCATCGCGGCCCGACGCCGGCCGGCCTGTTCGCGCAGCCGCCCACGACCTGGGACACGTTCGCCCAGCGCCAGCCGATCGCGGCCGGCTGGATCGCGGCGAATGCCGAGAGCAGCGATTTCGCCGCGAGCCTTCGCGCCTCGGTCCTGCGCTACGGCAGCCTCAGCGAGAAGCAGCTCGCCGCCGCGATCAGGAACGCGGCACCGCGCGCCGCCTCGGTCGTGGTCGACGTGGCGAAGATCGTCACGGCCCTACAGACCGCGCGGGACCGCGGCTTGAAATCTCCCTGCCTTCGCCTCGGCGACTTCCGCTTCAGTCTCGCCGCGCCAACCAGCATCAATGCGGGCGCGGTGTATGTGAAGACGAACAAGCCGGCCGCCGAAAACGCCTATCTCGGCAAGGTGGTCGACGGCCGCTTCGCTCCCTCGCGCGACTGCACGCCCGAGCACTCGGCCGAGATCGCGCGGCTCGCGGCGGATCCTGCCAGCTCGGCCAAGGTTCACGGCCACATGACCGGCCGGTGCGCCTGCTGCGGCCTGCCGCTCACGACCAAGGCCAGCGTAGCGCGCGGCATCGGTCCGATCTGCGCAGAAAAATTCGGCTTCTGACCGCGAGCCCTTCCCCTTGCCGGCGCACGTCGCGCCGGACTTGGGAAGCGCCTTCGCTTCACAACGCAAAAGGAAATCGACCTATGGAACCCGAAGTGATCAAGCCAGCCACGACCACGCCCGCGCCCGACAAGCCGGGAACGTCAATCAGCGTCGAGACCGTCGCCAAGCTGGAGACGGTCACGCTCAAAATCGCGAGCCTGCGGGCCGCGCTCCTGTGCACCGTCAACGAGGAGACGTGCCCCTATCTGAACGGCGTCTATCTGCATCGCACGGCGAACGGTTTCGTCCGCGCGGTGTCGACCGATGGGCACCGCCTGCTGATGGCGAACCTCTATCGCGAAGCCGCCGACCAGCCCGGTCCGGCCTGGCTCTCGCTCGGCGTCATCATCTGCGCCGACCAGCTGGCCGCCCGGCTCTCGCTGATCGAGAAGACGCAAGGCGCCGAGAAGGGGCAGGCCGTGGTCACCATCGCGTTCGCCAAGGGCGCGAAGCATCTCGAGATCAGCGATCACTCGCGGGCCTCCGTCTTTCGCGACCAGCCGGTCGACGGCACGTTCCCCGACTACGAGCGGCTTGTCGGCAGCTTCGGCGGCACGTTCGATGACGGCGACGTCGGCGAGTTCAAGCCGACCGCCTTCAATCCGTCTTTCCTGAAAACGGTCGGCGAGGTCGCGGCGAAGCTCGGCAGCGAAGCCGTCTCGGCCTACGCCATGCCGGACCGCGTGATCGAGACCCCGGCGAAGGACGGCAAGCCGGCGAAGGTCGAGCGCCTGAAGTCGCCGACGATGTTCACGTTCGGCGGCATCGGCGTGGCCATGATCGTCATGCCGCACAACGGCGTGGCGCCGATGAATGAGGCTGACCGCGCCATCCTGGCGCCGGCGATCAAGTCGAGCCTGGCGGCACTGAAGGCCCACGAGACGCGCAACCGCGTCGCGGCCGGCAAGCTGACCGGACCCGCGAAGGTCGCCGCGCTCGCGAAGGCGGACGAGTTCAAGGCCAAGATGGCGGCGCTGGTCGAGCGCGCCGGCACCGGCACGGTGGCCAAGGCGCTCGATGCGCCGAAGCCCCCGCCGCCGCCTCCGCCGCCGCTGAACGTGGCGGACGCACTCGGCAAGGGACCGGTCGAGAAGCCGACACTCTCGCAGCTGGTCGACGCGAAGGCGAAGAACGGCAGCAGCGCGCAGGCCGCGAAGGCCCCGAAGGCGAAGAAGGCGAAGGGCTGAAATATGTGGGGCGCTGCGGGAGGTAAGTCCCGAAGCGCCCCGAGTTGATCTGTCGACCTATGAAAACCAACAGGAGATGAAGATGGCGAACGTTACTCTGGAACACAAGCCCCATGCTGCCGCTGCCAATGGTGCGGCCGCCGCCCTCGCGACGACGCGGAAGGGCCAGATCAAGGATGGCTGGCTGATCGACCTCAGCTATGTCGCGGTCCCGCACTACTGGACGTGGCCGATCGCCTGCACGAAGGGCGTCTATGCGACGCTCGTGTCGAGGGGCATCGACCCGAAGAAGGAGCGCGAGAGCGGCGAGACGTATGCGACCCGCATCCGTCAGTTGCTGTCGTGCACCTGGAAGGTGGCGGGTGAGCTCACGCGGGCGAACCCGAAGCCTTTCGACACGACCACGATGCGCTTCATGGCGACGACCGATGCCAGCCAAAGCTGGATCGTGCTGCGCGCGGCGCGCGGTGACGACGGCGAGCCGGTGCTGACCATCATGTTGGCGTACGAAAGCTGACCGAGCGGGCGGCGCGGCGGTGGCCGTGTCGCCCTCCTCGACCCCTCTCCCCCTCAATCAAATCAGCATTAAGCAACAGGAGCCTCCAATGGCCGTCATGAAGACCCCGATCTCGTGGACCGACTCGACCTGGAACCCGACAACCGGCTGCACGAAGGTCAGCAGCGGGTGTGACAACTGCTACGCCGAAGCGCTCGTGCATCGCTGGGGTGCCGACTTCTCGAAGGTCGTCGAGCACGAGAAGCGACTGTCGCAGGCGTCGCAGCTGTTCACGCCGTTGCGCGTCGATGGCCGCCTCGTGCCGCGCCGCGTATTCGTCAACAGCATGTCCGACTTGATGCACGAGCAGATCACGGACGCCTTCAAGCATCGCTGCCTCGACGCGATGGAGGCCAACCCGAAGACGATCTTCCAGCTCCTCACGAAGCGGCCGATGACGCTGCGGCGCATCGTCGAGGAGCGCTACAAGGCGAGCGGCGTGCCGGCCCACATTTGGCTCGGCGTCTCGGTCGAGGACAATCGAGTCCGGGGTCGCGTCGACCAGCTGCGCGGCCTGAAAGACTCGGTCGGTCCCTTCACCGCGTTCCTCTCGGTCGAGCCCCTGCTCGGCTCGCCCGACCGTCACGACTACACGGCGATCGACCAAGTCCTGATCGGCGGCGAGAGCGGACCGAAGGCGCGCGACATGGACGTGGCCTGGGCGCGGACCTCGCGCGACCTCGCACGCCAGGCCGGCGCCGCGGTCTGGTTCAAGCAATTCGGCAAGTGGTCGAACAATCCGCTGTATCGGGAGAGCAATTCCCCGCTGCACATCGAACGAGTGCGACACGCGATCAATCGCGGCGAGAAGAAAGCCGAGATCGTCGAGCGCACGACCAAAGGGCCGAAGCCGAAACCGTATCTCGCCGTCGATGGCGAGAAGGGCGGCGCGACTCTCGATGGGCAGGTGCTGCACGAGTACCCGCCCCACTTCCATCAGCTGTCGCGCGACCTCGCGGGCCAGCTGCTCTAGCCGACCAACCCCAAAAGGAACCGACCTATGACAATTCTCACGCGCGTTCAAAAGCCGTCGACCAAACTCTATTCGATCAAGTTCGTGGTCGAGGGGCGCGGGCAATTCCCGATCGACATGCTCCGGTACGATCAATGCTACCCCGACTCGCAGGACGACTCGGCCGCCATTGGCGACGGCTACGTCGGCAGCACTCGCCGCGCCGTCCTGTGCACGGACAACGTCAATATGAATTGGCAGCCGAACGTCGCTCGCTGGGCGTCGTTCAACTGGCGCGTCCTGTCGGAGGGCGCGCTGGATCAGCCGCGCTTGATCGACGATGGGAGCACGTCATGAACATGATCCGAAACCTGCTGGCCATCGTCATCGCCTTGGCCGTCGCTGGCTGCGAGCCCGCCCGTTATCCGTGGTTCGCGAAAGAGGGCGCGACGTTCGACCAGCAGCAGAAGGACGAATACGAATGCGAGCGCGAGACGCGGACCGCCCGATTCGAAAGTCATTTTGCAATGGCAGACTTCGCCATCCGCTGCATGTCCGTTCGCGGCTACACGCTTCATCGCTGAGCCAGCAAGGGAAATCGACCGATGACCGCGACCATGAAAATCGATGCCGACGTTCTCGCCATCCTGCGCGCCATGAAGGTGGACGGCCTGACCGCGACGCTGCCGCCCGGCCAGCTGCCGCGCAATTTCTACGAACGGGTCGACAAGGTGCTGAAGGCGCTCGGCGGGAAGTGGAACCGCAAGAGCGGCGGCCACGTCTTCGCCCGCGACCCTCGACCGCTGCTCGGCCAGTCGATCGACGACGGCACCGCGACGGACGAGAAGAAACTTCACGGCCGCTTCTACACGCCGCCCGAGATCGCGCGGCGCATGGTGATGGAGGCCGACCTGCGCGCCGGCCTGCGCATCCTCGAGCCGTCGTGCGGCGACGGCCGACTCATTCGGGCGATCGGCGAAGTCCTGTCGCTCGACGATGAGGCCGACGTGCTCGGCGTCGATATCGACAGCCACGCAATGGACGCGGCGTGCGCCGAGTTCCTGAGCGCAACTCGACGGCGCTCGCCGTCATTCGTGGTCGGCGACTTCCTCGAGTTGGAACCCGCGCCCGCGTTCATGTTCGACCGCGTGCTGATGAACCCGCCTTTCGCGAAGGGCGCGGACCTCGCCCACATTCGCCACGCGCTAAGTTTCCTGAAACCCGATGGCGTGCTGGTCGCCCTCTGCGCGGCCGGCACGAGGCAACGGCAGTTCGTCGCCGAGCACGCCGGCAGCTGGGAAACGCTGGCCGCCGACTCGTTCAAGGCCGAGGGCACCGGCGTCAACGTCGCGATGGTGATGCTGCGGCCAGCGCTGGCTCCGAAAAAGGCCCGCGCCATCAAGTCAACATCGTCCGCGCCGCTGCTGGAAATGCTTTCCCGGCTGGCGTAATATCCGATTAACCGCAAAGGAAAAAGACCTATGACCGACGTTGTGACCCTGGACATGCTCGGCGAGATGATGCGCCGGTCGCTCGACGAGCACCGCCTCACGCGCGAAGACGTGCGCGAGATCAAGCGCCGGCTCGGCATCATGGAACAGCACCTGCTGCTAAGCCTCGGCACGGCGGCCGGCGCCGACGGCCGGATCGACAATTTGAGCGAACGGGTCGAGCGCATCGAGCGCCGCCTCGAACTGCGTGAGGGTTGAGCCATGGCCGACGTTGTGACCCTTGAGATGCTCGGCACGTTGATGCACCGGATGCTCGACGATCAGCGCGCGATGGGCATCAAGCTTGACCGCGTGATCCGCGAGATCCAGGCGCTCAAGCAACATTCGGTAGCGACCAACGAGCACCTTCTCGCGGTGCGCAAAGACGTCGCCAACCTCGACGAGCGGATGGCGCGAACCGAGACGCGTCTCGCGCTGCGTGAGGAGGCTTAGCCATGGTGACGCGCCCGAAGCGCCCGACGAAGTTCGTGCATCCGCTCGGTCTGTCGAAGATCGAGTGGGGCGTGATCCAGGGCGCGCTGCAGTCGCAGACCCGTTTCGGAATTAAGGATTTCCTGCCGAACCCCGGCAAGCCGACACAGAACGCGATCAAGCGGCTTGTCGACCTGGGCTACCTCACGCTCTCGAAAAGAAAGCCGGTGAGCTTCAGCGGGCCGCCGTGGCTGGTCGTGAGGCTCACGAAAAAGAACCTCGAAAAATACAACGCCGCCATCGACGCCGCCGCGAAGACGAAGGCGGGTGCGTCGTGAGCAAGCCTGATGTTCTGGTGCGCCTCACGCTGGCTCAAGCTGATGCGCTCCTCTTTGCCTGTGCCGGCGCGCTGGCGGAGCCGGCCAACTTTGAACTCGGCTCCGGCGATGAACGCACGGAAGCCCCGCTCAAACGAGCGCGCGACAAAATCATCGCTGCACTTCAACGATCCGCCATCAAAGGAGAGACACCATGACCGCATTTTTGATCACGATGACCCAAGGCAGGGACTTGCTGCACCTCTATCCGTTCGAGGTCGAGGCCACGGACGAGGCCGACGCGCGACGCAAGGCCGACAATCACATGACACGCTGGCGCAACTACATCCTGCCCGGCGCCGTCGGCGGCGTGCCGCGGCGCTGGGAGATCGAGAGCGTCGCGGCCTTCGACCGCCCTCCTCTGACCAGGAGCAACCATCGCGCTGGCGCGCCCGACGTCGATAACCCCGTGGCCATCAGCCTCGGTGACTTGGTCATCGCCCGCCTGACCATGGATCGCTTCATCGAAGGTCGCTCCGATCAGACGATGCGCCTTGCAAGCGACGACGCGCGGCTGACCGCACTCGACGGCCGTGAGTTCGTCGGCCCTCCCGGCGTGTGCGTCAGCGACGCGCTCGCCGCCGTCAGGGCGGAGATCGGGTCATGACCTTTACGATCAGATCTTGGAACAACACCGCTCCCGAGATTGTCGCGGACTACGCGGCGGCCGTCGCGATCGCCAAGCGCCGGGCAGCCGCCGAAGGCAGCCTGGTGACGCTGACGAACGACGGCGTTGAAGAAACCTGCAACGTGCTTCCCGATGGGTCGCTCGGAAAGTGGCAGGACACCGACCGCGACTTTGATCGCGATGAGCAGGGAGAGACGTCATGAACTATCGCAAGATCGCCGAGGCCGCCGGCTACTACATCCGCGAAGGCGCCTATCAGGGCACCACAGACGACCGGCTGGGCCGCTGGTACGTCGGGCGCGAGGATCACCCCTTCCAGCCGCACGGTGCCGGCCATGCCACCCAGAGGGCCGCTTGGGAAGCTGCCGCCGAACTCGTGCGGGAAGGCTGAGCCATGACCTGCAGCACGATCTACTTTCTCGACGGCAACGTCGCCACCGATGGTGTGCAATCCCAGAAGGCGTGCGACGCCACCATCACCACCGCACGCCGCATCGCCGCAGACCATCGCCGCAGCGTCGTGGTCGAGGATCGCGGCACCGAGGAGTGCTACCGCGTCACACCGTCCGGTCGCATCTGGCGGGCTCCCAAGGGCTGGGGCGCCCCATCGTGGGCCACCGGCGAGGAGGGCTGAGCCATGACCACCTACACGATGTCGATTTTCCGCGACGGCGCCGGCGAGCAGGTCGAGCACTACACTGACATCGAGGCCGCGATGGCCCGTGTGGCGCACCTCGTGGCGCCGCGATCCGACACCTGCACTCTGCCGACCGAGACGCGCTGGGATGGCACGGGTGCTGTCGATCAGGTCAGCATCCACATCCCCTGCCCTCAAATGGTCAAGCGCAACGATGCGCCGGACTGGAAGCGCCGGCACTCGGCCGACAAGCACGCGTGGTGGGCGCAGTACTTTGCGTTTCCCGCCGACCTGTACCAAATCACCATCAATCGCACTGCGCGCTAAGGGATCGAAGCCATGAGCAGCAGCAAGACGACGCAGCGCAAGCGTGCGCGCGGGACCATGCTGATCTATGACCCCGGCACGGCCACGCCCGAGGCCAGCCCGCTGCAGCGCCCGCCCAGCCTGCCCGATATGCAACGCATCGTCGGCGGCTATATCGAAGCGGTGCCGTTCTTCGACTCGATCGAGATCGAGGGGAAGGTCGTGCGCTGCGTCGTCTTCGTGAACGAGGAGGGCAAGCTGTCGTCGCGCTGGAACGGAACCGAGCGCGGGCCGCTGGCCATCAATCGCGCGGCGACCCTGTTGTGGGAAGCCGCGTTGCAACGCGTCGTGCCACCCCGTTCGCTGCGCCGTGGTAACGACGCGCTGGACGTGATCGCCGGCCCGGCACTCGTGCTCACGGGCGACGACGATTTCATGGAGGCTCTGTGATGACCGATCAGCAGCAGCAACCCAAGACGCGCGGCCAGCTCGACTACGAGCGCGCCCTCGCGCGGCAGCCGAACTATCACAACGGCGGACCGCGCCCGACCTGGGAGAAGCTCGACGACCTCGCGCGCTGGTCGTGGGAGCGCGACGGCGGCGCGATCGAGAAGCCCGCATCGTGACCCGCGAAGCGGACGTGGCCCGGCTGCGCGCGATGGTCATGGGCGCCAAGCCTGTCCCGGCATCGTCGGCGATACGCGACTGGTTCGACGCCGTGGCGCTGCCGACGCTCAAGGCTCAGGCTCTCTCCGAGCTGTGTCGCCGCGACCATTTCCCGCCGCGCCTGATCGGCTACATGGAGGACGGCGGCACGGTCCCGGTCGACGTCGCCGACGCAATGGGCGGCACGTTCGGCGACGCGCGCACCAAGAACGCTGCGGCTTTTGTGCACAAGCTCACCGCGCTGCTGCCCGGATGCAAAGCATCGGTGCTGTGCGTCGAGACGTGGGCACTGTCCGCCACGCCAGCCGAACCACTCGATAGCATCGCCAAGCATCCCGACCGCGAGGAGGCAGTGATGGTCAATATGCTGCACCACGATCACAAGACCGGCGGGCTGATGCAGCTGGTCGCCCTTCTCAAAGTGATCAAGGTGTTGTCTGCCAACCCGACTGCGACGACGTGGGCCGGCACAAAATTCGGCGAGTGCTCAATCGTCGATCCGATGGCGACGGCGGGACGCTTCTCCGGACGCTTCACCGTGAGAGACGCATGAGCGACATGACGCGCGGCTACCAATGATGACGGCACACGATACGCTGGTCGAACAGTTCGCCAGGATTATCCTCAAGACGGAGTTGGAAGAGGCGGCCGTTGACTTGGTCGCCGAAGGCAAGGCCGACGCGCGCACGACAGCGATGGCCGCGCTGAGCGGAGTCGAGAAGAACTGGCGTCTGCGCGTGCCGCTCGCGCGCGCCATCCTGCAGGCGATCGATGCGGCCGGGTTCAAGTTGGAACCGCCATCGAAGCGCTGAGGAGCGGCGTGAGCGATGACGAACGATCCAACCGTGGAACGAATGGTCCGCTCGCTTCGCGCCCACGGCGTCGAGTACGGGACGCCCGAGTTCGAGGCACTGCTGCGCCTCGCCATCAGGTCCATGTCGGTCGAGGAAGTCACCGCGATCCTGCGCGGCGAGGCTCAACCCCGCTCGGACAGTGGCAGCCCTTCGAGCACGAGACCGAAATAGAGCACGCGGCTGGCGCTCTTGCCCCTCGCCCGCCATGCGCGGACCAACTTCGATTTCATTTTCCGACAGAGCCCGCCGAGCGCGCGGTCGACCAGCTCGTCGTGCGATGACGCGAGCCCCGTCGAGTGCGCGCGCAGTCCCGCGAGATAGGCGAACGCTTTCGGCGCGTCGCCCATTTTCAATTTCATGTTCGAGCCGTCCGTGAGACAGAGCCCGACGCGCTCGCCCGGCTTGACCAGCCGGCGCGCGGCGATGATCGCGACCTGCTCCCACGGCGAGCCGTAGGCGTCGAGATCGAAGATCCCGAAGGGCGCGAGGTCGATGCAGCGCAGCACGCGCCTGTTGTCTGCAACGAACGCGAGGCGCGGATCGTCGGGGAACCAGCGCAGGTCGCAGCCGCAATAGTCGGGCGCCTCGGACCAGACGCGCCGGAACATTTCGCCCGAGCCCGCGAACGCGTCGAACACGCCGACCGGGCCGACCGCCTCGAGGACGTTGCGCCGCACGAGCGCCTTGTCGGACGCGCTGCGGTGATGGTTGTCGACCTTGGGCAGATTGGCCGCCGTGAGCGCTTCGCCAAACCTACCCATTCGCGACCGTGCCCTGCTCGACCACGACGCCCGGAACCTCGGCCATCAGTTCACGCAGCCGCTGCAGCGCGCGCGCCTGCGAGGCGAGCGGACCGCGAACGGAAATCCAGAACCGATCGCCGACCGTCGAGACGTCCAGCTCCTCGACCTGGGTGGCGCTCTCGGCCGGCATGAGCTTGTCGAGTTCCGCCGGCGCGAAGCCGAGCGATGCGAGATCGGAACCGTCGCCGCGGAGTTGCACGAGTTCGGCCTTCAGCTGGTCGACGTTCCATGATGCGTTGATCGCGATCTTGTTGTCGGCCAGCATCAGCTCGCGCTTCTCGCGATCGGTCAGGCCGTGCAGCGTGATCGTCGGTCCCTCGACCAGACCGAGCGACTGGCCGGCAGCGACGCGGCCGTGGCCCGCAATCAGCATGTCGTTCTCGTCAATCAGCACCGGCGTCGTCCAGCCGTAGCGCCGAATGAGCTCGGCGATCTGCGCGACCTGCTCGGCCGAATGCTTGCGCGCGTTGAACGGGCTGGGCTTCAGCTCGGCGAGCGACCGCACGATCACGGCCAGGTCGTGGACGCGAGGGACCGGCGTTGGTGCGGCCTGCAGGGCGTGACGGCTCATCCTGATTTCCTTCTGCGCGGCGGTCCAAAAAACCCCGCGTCAATCCTCCCCCGACCTACCCGCCAACCCGCGCCGATCGCGCCCGGATCCCCCATCCCCCCCCTGTCTCAAAAACGCGGCGGCGAAAATTCCAC
>Ga0193743_1000819_pt1 | contig 24333 bp, 20 predicted proteins | sample L2c2metaG_FD_143038 | JGI IMG/M metagenome (GOLD analysis project Ga0193743, IMG submission 143038) | Soil microbial communities from a riparian zone of the East river system, Colorado, United States - L2c2 | ecosystem: Environmental > Terrestrial > Soil > Riparian zone | place: USA: East River...
GGACGGATTCCCGATGACCAGTGCCCACGTCACGAGCTTCCCCGCACAAATCACTGTCCCGCTGGTGCTTGCCGTGTACACCCAGGGGGCACCGACTACGACCCCCGCCTCTACGTCGTCGCCAGGGCACCAAGTGGTGAACGACTCGCCGCCTTCGAGTGCGCCTGGCACTGGCCCGACAACCCGGGCTCGCCCGTCAAGTTCCGCGTCTTCGTCCACCACCTGGCAATGGTGGCGCAGTCTGCGGGCGTCTACACCATCGGCCTCTACGACAGCCCCGATGCGACGGAAACCGACCATTCATTCCCTCTGCCGGTGATGAAGGCCAGCCCGTTCGCGCCGCCCCCAAAACAGCCATCGGCTCGCATGTGATCGAGCCGATTCGACGACGGTTGCGCGGCTGAATCGTCGAATCTCGGTGATCGCGACTAACATTTCGCCCCATTGGCGACGACGGAAGCGCCGATGTAGAGGAGACCGATCGGTGCGGCGACAGCGCGTCAAGCTCGTACAGGGCGTGACCGTGCTCGGCAATTTGGCGATCGACGTCATCAACGGTGCGCCGAAGAGCCCGGGCGGCTGCGCCTCGTTCTCCGGAGTCGCCTTGCAAGCCGCAGGCGGACACGGCCGCATCGTGGCGCTGGCCGACGAGAAGGACCATGCACTGTTCGAGTCGCTGCTCGATCGCTTCGGCTCGATCGTCCGGATCCTGCCTGCAGATCGGACGAGCGCGTTTCGCCTGGACTACGACGACGTGGATCACCGCCGGATGTCGGTCGACGCGATCGGTCCCGTATGGGGCAGGTCGGAAATCGAATCCGCCGATCCCGACACGACGTGGGTGCACCTCGCACCGCTGCTGCGCACTGACTTCCCCGCAAGTACCTTGGGCCTGCTCGCCGAACGAGGGCATCGGGTCGCCTACGACGGTCAAGGCCTCGTCCGCGCCGATCGGCTGGGGCCGCTCGTCGTGGACCGCCACTATCCGCCCGAGTTGCTCCGCCACATCAGTGTCCTCAAGCTCGCCGAGGACGAGGCGGTCATCGTCGCCGACGGCGCATTCGATGCGTCGACGGCCAAGCAACTCGGCGTCCCCGAGATCCTCGTTACCTACGGATCCGAGGGGTGTGACATCTACACCGACGACACCGTCGTTCGCGTTCCGGCCGCATGGCGCGTCGAGGGCGTGCAGACCACTGGGGCCGGCGACATGTTCACGTCGTGCTACGTGGCGAATCGTGCCGCTGGCGCCGATCCGCGCAGGTCGGTGGAACTGGCGAGCGAACTCGTCGCACGCGAACTCGACAGGCGGCTGCAGGTCGATTCCCCCGAACTGGTGTAGCCGCAGGTTGGGGCTCTGCGAGTCGACACGTGTCAAGTTCTGCCCGGGTAGCGCCAGCCCCGGGCTACCCACCGGTAACCGAATCCCTTAGAAATGACATTCTCGAAAAGTGACGAAAACCACAATTTCGTCGTCCCACCGTTGAAGTTCATGTGGGTGACCTGCGAACTTCATCCGGATTTACCACTCGGTAACCGGCGGGTCCAGTCGAGGTCAGCCTAAGAGAAGTGCAATAATCGGTACTGCCAGTGACATACAAACTTGGTGGACGTCATACCGACGGCGCATCGGCTGATTGCGACTCGGAGTGACGCGACCCGACAAGAGCGTGAAAGGCAGGGGGTCGTGGGTCAAGACGCCGATGTCGTCCAAAACGGCAAAACCCCGCGGCAGCAACTCGAGAAGGTCGTCATCCGGTTCGCCGGTGACTCCGGTGATGGCATGCAGCTGACCGGCGACCGGTTCACCACCGAGGCCGCGCTGTTCGGCAATGACCTTGCGACGCAACCGAATTACCCCGCTGAGATCCGCGCACCGCAGGGCACCCTGCCTGGTGTGTCGTCGTTCCAGATCCAGATCGCCGACTTCGACATCCTCACCGCGGGCGACCGGCCCGACGTCCTCGTCGCGATGAACCCTGCCGCGCTCAAGGCCAACGTCGACGACCTGCCCCGCGGCGGCCTGATCATCGTGAACTCCGACGAGTTCACCAAGCGCAACCTGGCCAAGGTCGGCTACGAGGCGAACCCGCTCGAGACCGATGAGCTGTCCGACTACGTCGTGCAGGCGGTCGCCATGACCACCCTCACGCTGGGTGCCGTCGAGCCGATCGGCGCGACGAAGAAGGACGGCCAGCGGGCGAAGAACATGTTCGCCCTTGGCCTGCTCTCCTGGATGTACAGCCGCGAACTCGAGCACAGCGAGGTGTTCATCCGGGAGAAGTTCGCCCGCAAGCCCGAGGTCGCCGACGCCAACGTGCTGGCGCTGCGCGCCGGCTGGAACTACGGCGAGACCACCGAGGCGTTCGGCACCACCTACGAGGTGGCGCCGGCCAAGCTGAAGTCCGGTCAGTACCGGCAGATCTCCGGCAACGCCGCCCTGGCCTACGGCATCGTCACCGCCGGTCAGCTGGCCAACACTCGGGTGATGCTCGGCAGCTACCCGATCACGCCCGCGTCGGACATCCTGCACGAGCTGTCCAAGCACAAGAACTTCAACGTCCTGACCTTCCAGGCCGAGGACGAGATCGCGGGCATCGGTGCCGCGCTGGGTGCCTCATACGGTGGCGCACTGGGAGTGACCAGCACGTCGGGACCGGGTATCTCGCTGAAGTCCGAGGCCATCGGCCTCGGCGTGATGGCCGAACTCCCGCTGCTCATCATCGACGTGCAGCGTGGCGGACCCTCGACCGGACTGCCGACCAAGACCGAGCAGGCCGACCTGTTGCAGGCCCTCTACGGCCGCAACGGTGAGTCACCCGTCGTGGTGTTGGCTCCCAAGTCGCCATCCGATTGCTTCGAGATCGCCGTCGAGGCCGTGCGGATCGCGCTGACCTACCGCACCCCGGTGATCGTGCTGTCGGACGGGGCCATCGCCAACGGTTCCGAGCCGTGGCGCATCCCAGATGTCACCACCTTCGAACCGATCGAACACACCTTCGCGAAACCAGGCGAGCCCTTCGAGCCCTACGCCCGCGACCCGGAGACCCTCGCGCGCCAGTTCGCGATCCCGGGCACGCCCGGTCTCGAACATCGCATCGGGGGGCTGGAGTCGGCCAACGGCTCGGGAAACATCTCGTACGAACCGAAGAACCACGATCTGATGGTGCGCCTGCGCCAGGCGAAGATCGACGGCGTCACCGTTCCCGACATCGAGGTCGATGATCCGACCGGCGATGCGGGGCTGCTGCTCGTCGGCTGGGGCAGTTCCTACGGACCGCTCGGTGAGGCGTGCCGGCGCGCACGCCGCAAGGGAATCAAGGTCGCGCACGCACACCTGCGCCACCTCAACCCGTTCCCGAAAAACCTTGGCGACGTCCTGCGCCGCTACCCGAACGTGGTGGCCCCTGAGATGAACCTGGGTCAACTCGCCCTGCTGCTGCGGGGCCGCTTCCTGGTCGACGTTCAATCGGTGACCAAGGTCGAAGGCATGGCGTTCCTGGCCGACGAGGTCGAGGGCATCATCGATGCCGCCCTGGACGGAACGCTCGCCGAAAAGGAAACCGACAAGGCCAAGTTCGCGCGTTTGGCGGCAGCCATCGTGGACACTGGTGTGGGAGCTGATGCATGACAGACGTAATCGGGGCCGACCTCGGGCTGACCCCCGCCGGTTTGACGAAGACCAGCGGGGTACCGACGACCGACGAACCGCAGAAGGCCAAGGACTTCGCCACCGACCAGGAGGTCCGTTGGTGCCCGGGTTGTGGCGACTACGTCATCCTCAACACCATCCGCAACTTCCTGCCCGAGCTCGGATTGCGGCGCGAGAACATGGTGTTCGTCAGCGGCATCGGCTGCTCGAGTCGCTTCCCGTACTACCTCGAGACCTACGGCTTCCACTCGATTCACGGGCGCGCACCGACGTTCGCGACGGGCCTGGCGCTGGCCCGCGAGGACCTGTCTGTGTGGGTGGTGACGGGTGACGGTGACGCGCTGTCGATTGGTGGCAACCACCTGATCCATGCGCTGCGCCGCAACGTCAACGTGACGATCCTGCTGTTCAACAACCGGATCTACGGCCTGACCAAGGGCCAGTACTCGCCCACCTCCGAGGTCGGCAAGGTCACCAAGTCGACCCCGATGGGCTCGCTGGACTACCCGTTCAACCCGGTGTCGCTGGCGCTGGGCGCCGAGGCGACCTTCGTCGGGCGCGCACTCGACTCCGATCGCAAGGGTCTCACCGAGGTGCTGCGGGCTGCTGCCGAGCACCGTGGCGCGGCGCTGGTCGAGATCCTGCAGGACTGCCCGATCTTCAACGACGGGTCATTCGACGCGCTCCGCAAGGAGGGTGCCGAGGAACGGCTGATCAACGTCAGCCACGGCCAGCCGATCACCTTCGGCGCCAACGGCGAGTACTGCGTGGTCAAGTCCGGCTACGGCCTCGAGGTGGCCAAGACCGCCGACGTGCCGGCCGGGGAGATCGTGGTGCACAACTCCCAGGTCGACGATCCGGCCTACGCATTCGCGCTGTCCCGGCTGTCGGAGCAGAACCTCGAGCACACCGTGATGGGCATCTTCCGTCGGGTGAACCGGCCTACCTACGACGGGGCCGCGCGCGAGCAGGTCACTTTGGCCATGGATTCCAAGCCCCACGACACCGCGGCTCTGCAATCCTTGCTCCGTGGTAAAGACACCTGGACCGTCGACTGACGTGACGATCCCGTTGGCCGCGGTCATCCTGGCCGGCGGGGCATCGCGGCGCATGGGCCGCGACAAGGCAACCCTGAGCTTCTCCGGCCCCGCGGGTGAGACGACGTTCGTCGAGCACGCCGTTGCGGTTCTCGGCGAGCGCTGTTCCCCGGTCTTCGTGGTGGCTGCGCCGGGCCAACCGCTGCCCCCTGCCCTGAATGCCGAGGTGCTGCGCGACGAGGTCCGCGGCGTCGGCCCGCTGTTGGCGACCGCGAGCGGTCTTCGCGCGGCCGCTGACGCCGGTCTCGACCTGGCGTTCGTGTGTGCCGTCGACATGCCCTACCTGACGATCGACCTGATCGACGACCTCGTCGGTCCTGCGGTGCGACTCGGCGCGGACGTGGTGCTGCCGTGGGATGGCCGTGACCACTACCTGGCCGGGGTGTACCGCACGGCGCTGGCCGCCCGCGCCGACGCACTGGTGGCAGCGGGCGAGCGCAGCATGCGCGCCCTGGTGAACGTCGTCGACACCCAACGGGTCGTGATGTCCGAACAGCGGGCGCTTACCAACGTCAACACCGCCGCAGATCTCGTCTGAATCCACTCAGCAAATTCTGAATTCGCACACCAACCCGCCCAATTAATTCATGTGATCATCTAACTAAGATTAATTGTGACCAGTGTGGTCTGTTATTGACGAAGTAATTGGTCGCCACCCATTCGACGCGTACGGTGGGGCAGGGTGGCGCCGGGCCTCAAATCCGCTCCGACATAACGGATCTCGGCACCATCAGAAACGGACGTCAATTCGGCAATTCTGCGGGTCACCCGATTCTGCGGCGTATCGAACGAGGTCATTGGGGACGGCGTCCGCCTGGCGGCGCGCTCGGCCGCACCGGTGCATCCGGCGCCCAGGCGCGGCACTGGGCGGGGTCACGCCCGTTCGGGGTATGACATGTGAAAGATGATGTAACGCAGCGGCATTAGGGCCAAGATTGTTCTTCTCGCCAACTGCTGGCCGACGCGGTGCCCCGAGGTGCTGGACGGGGTGTATCCGGCCAAATGGTTTGCAGTGCAGGGTCATTGAACTCATCGCTCGGTGCGACGTGGGCGGAGCCAGGCAGCGAACCGCAACCCGCTTCCTGGCGGGTTGACGCGGGACGCAACGGCTTTCCGCGGGCCCTAGTGGTGACCATTGTTGCTGTTGTGACCGCACCGGTTGTGCGCCAGCTCACAAATTCCTAGTGATCTGTCTCACGACGACACGCCCAACGCGCCATTTCCGCGCCCCCGTAAAAGAGGCGTCTTACCTGCGCAGACGATTGTTTGGTCAAGTCGTGATCTGTCCGTGATATACCCGCGACACGCCTCCCGCCAAACATGACTTTGCGCCAAAAGATTTGTACGGTCCCTAAGTCTTCAAATGGAGCAAATAATTTCAAAACCAAGAACCTGCGTGTGAGCGGGGCTGCGGCGGACCTGTGGGTCTCCGCGGCTGCTGGGCGGAATGCCCGGCGAGGCGGATCTGGCCTCCCGTTGTCGTGCCCGACAGAGACGGTGCGACCCATCCCTGCCGCCTGGAAGCCAGGCATTTCGTCCGCGTGATCGCGGGCGTCCTTTGGCGCGCGCTTGGCGAGAGGATCGAAGTTGAAGAACATCCGCAAGACGTTTGGGCTGGCCTCCATCGCCGGGGCGCTCGTCGTGGCTCCGATGGCGCTTGGCGCCGGTACCGCAAATGCGGAAGGTGGCGTCAACTGGGACGCCGTCGCGGCCTGCGAGTCCGGCGGTAACTGGCACATCGCCACTGGTAACGGCTACTACGGCGGACTCCAGTTCAACATGGGCACCTGGCGCGCCAACGGTGGCTCGGGTTCGCCCCACCAGGCCAGCCGTGAGGAACAGATCCGGGTCGCCAACAACGTCCTGAAGAGCCAGGGCATCCGTGCCTGGCCGGTCTGCGGCCGGCGGGGTTAACCCTCGTCGATTCACGCGACACGATCGCGACAGGATTGAGAACGGTGCCGGGCGACATGCCCGGCACCGTTCTCATCTACCCCAACTCCCTCTGCAGCACATCACGCCCCGATAAAGAACTTCAGTCTCTTCTGTAACGCGTGAATTCCCTCACACGAAGTACCGGATGACCGCGTTGTGAGAACGCACAAACCTTGCAGACGGTCCTCGTGTCAAACGGTCGGGGAAGGACCGCACAGATGAACATCCGTTACGCATTTCGCAAGGCAGTCACCAACAGCCTCAAGCTGGTCCTGGTCAGCGGCGCCTTCGCCGTCGCCGCGATGACCATGTCCACCGCGCTGTCCGCAGGCACCGCCCACGCCGACAGCATGAACTGGGACGCCGTCGCCCAGTGCGAATCGGGCAGCAACTGGGCCGCCAACACCGGAAACGGTCATTTCGGCGGACTGCAGTTCAAGCAGGCCACCTGGTCCTCCAACGGCGGCTTCGGCTCGCCAGTGAACGCATCGCGCGAGGAGCAGATCCGCGTCGCGGAGAACGTCCTGGCCAGCCAGGGCGCCAAGGCCTGGCCCAAGTGCAGCGCCCTCGGCGGCACGCCGGCTCTGTGGACCACGTCGACGGCACCCGCGCAGGCCCCGGCCGCCACCGGCTGCCAGGTCATGCCGACCACGGGACTGCTGGGCTTCATCAACCCGCGACAGATGTGCTCGGCGCTGCTCAGCCCGCTGGCGTCGCTCGGCCAGGTGCGCTGACCTCGTTGCCGCCAGGGTCGACCAGCAGGTCGTCGCCGGCGGCCGAGGCACCGGCGTTCACCAGTTCGTCTCGCCCGGCCTCGATGCTCCACTGCCACCGGTTCGGCACCACCCGCTCGTCGGCCACCCGAACGAACTTCCAGATCAGCTCCGCCCGCCCGCCCGCGCCGTACAGCCACCGCAGGGTGCCATCCGACCCAGGACCGATCTCTGCCCCGAGCAGCGGAGCCCACCACGCCGCGAGATCCTCCGGACGGTCGCTGTCGGTGCAGACCGCGAACACCCGGGCCGGTGGCTCAGATTCCGAGCGGCGATCCGGTTCGATGAACGCACAGAACTCGTTGCCCTCGACATCGGCGAGCGTGACCCGGTCCGGCAGGTATTCGGCCAGTAGCCGGGCGCCGAGTGCCAGCAGGGCCGCCACGTCGTGGACGTAGACGTCGAAGTGGACCCGGTTCTTCACCACCTTGGGCCGCCGCTGCGGCCGGATGGCCAGGTGTCGACGGCACGACGGCTCGCCGAGCGCGGCCTCCCAGAACCGTGTCACCGCGGCCGGGTCCGCGGCCTCGACCAGCAGCGGTCCGAGGTGCACGGTCACCGGGCGTCGGCCGGGAGTGCGAACGCCGACCGGGACGCCACCGACGCCAGGTGCCGGGTGAGGAGTCCCTCCGGCATCAGGCTCGACGCGCGCATCGCCAGGGCGCTCATGAACGCGGGCCGGACGTTGACGACCTCGCCCAGCAGCCTCGATTCACGGACCAGCGGGCGTACCCGCGGCTGCCGGAAGGCGGCGAACCGCGCGAACGCGGTCGGCAGGTCGTCGGCGTGCTCGACGCAGTGCGCAAGGATCGCGGCGTCCTCGAGCCCCTGGCATCCGCCCTGGCCCAGATGGGGACGCATCGGGTGCGCGGCGTCACCCACCAGGACGGTCGAACCGCGCGCCCACTGCCGGGCCTCGACCCGGTCGTAGAGGTCGTTGCGCAACACGTCGTCCTGGTCGGTGGCCGCCAACAACGCTGGGATCGGATCGGCCCAGTCGCAGTACTTCGACCGCAGGTACGCGAGTTCGCCGCCGGGAGCGGATCGGCCTTCCGGGCTGCGTTCGGTGCCGAACCAGTAGGTGTGCTCCGGTCCGAGCGGGACGTGGCCGAATTCCGTTCCCGTGCCCATGGTTTCACCGGCCAGGTCGGGGTCGAGCCGGTACTCGGCGATGCCGCGCCACGCCGTGTAGCCGGCATAGCGGCGGGGCATCGCGCCGTTGAGGTGGCGCGCCACCACCGAGCCGACTCCGTCCGCGCCAACCACACCCTCCGCCTCGCGAGTCGTGCCGTCGGACAAGGTGATCCGCACCCCGCCGGCGGTGGCAACGAGTTCGGTTGCCGCGCAACCGAACTCGATGGTGCCGTCGGTCAATGCATCGGCCAGTAGGTCCATCAGCACAGTGCGCCGGACCACCACCAGCGGCTCGCCGAGCGCGTGTGTGATGCGTTCCGCGGACGGACGGCGCAGCCACGACCCGTCACGCCAGCGCATGGCGCCCGCGGACACCCGGCCACCCGACGCGCGCACGGCATCACCCAGGCCGATCTCGTCGAGGGCGGCCAACGCGTTGGGCCAGATGCTGATCCCCGCGCCCGACGTCGTGTCCCGACGTTCCTCGAGGATGGCGACCCGATGGCCGTGCCGTTGCAGCCCGACCGCCGTCGCCAGTCCCGCGATGCCGGCGCCGACCACCGCGATGTCTTTCGTCACGCAACGAAACTATCGCGGCGACGCGGCCACCTGGGTGCGGCGGGTGGTGTCAGAGATCGAACACCAGCAGGGTGCTGGTGGCCGTCGCGATCACCGCGCCGTCGGGATCGGTCACGACGCCCTCGGTGAAGCCGACCCGTGCCCCGGACTTGACCACCGTGCCCGTCGCGGTGAGCACGCCGCTGGCCAGGCGGACCGCCCTGAGGTAGTTCACCTTGATCTCGATCGAGGTGTAGCCCTTGCCCTGCGGCAGCGTGCTGTGCAACGCGCAACCGGCCACCGAGTCCAGCAGCGTGCAGACCAAGCCGCCGTGGATGACCCCGATCGGGTTGTAGGCCGATTCGTCGGGCCGGCAGGTGAAGACCACCCGACCGGGATCGGCAGAGACCATCGTGAACTCCATCAGGCCGGAGATCGGTGGCGGTGGCAGGAGGCCGTCGACCATCGCGCGCAGGTAGTCGACGCCCGCCATCGCGAGGCCCGCGGCAGTGGTGGGCGCGGGGTCGTGCCACGACACGACCTTCGAGCGCAGTTCGCCCCAGGAGTCTTCGGGAGTCTCGGTCAGTTCGGCGGTCACGGTTCCTCTGTCCTACTTTCCTGGAGGCGGTCGGCGATGGCCTGGTACCGGCGGGGCCGGCGCGGATCGTCGGGGTCGACGGCGTGATCCCTGCCCCACGCCAGTAGCGCGTCGAGAACGGGTACCAGGGCCCGGCCGGAGTCGGTGAGGTGGTACTCGTCGCGTTGCGGTGCGCTCTGATAGGGCACCCGCGTGATGACGCCCGCACTCGTCAGGGTCTTGAGCCGGGCCGCGATGCGGTCCCGGGGCGCCCCGGTGCCGCGGACGATGTCGCTGAACCGGGTGGCCCCCAGCGCGATCTCCCGGACGACGAGCAGCGCCCACCGCTCGCCGACGACCTCCAGGGCGGCGGCGATCGGACACGCCCGACCCGGGAGGTCGGCAAGCGGGACGGTGGACACGTCACCAGCGTGCCAGCCGTCGGTTTGAAAATCAAACTCACGTCCTGGATTCGCCGAAATGGCATTCCCTGTCGTTGAGCGTGCGCCTTGGCGACCATGGCTACTGTCTCGGCGAGGTCGAACACCTCGCGTCGGGTGTGCTACCAACGGGACGTGACCCCGACACCGTTCCACGATCTCGACGCCTTCCTCGCCCTGCCCCGGGTGTCCGGCCTGGTGGTGTCACCCGACGGATCCCGCGTCGTCACCACGATTGGCGAACTCAACGACGAGCGGACCGAGTTCATCAGCGCCGTCTGGGAACTCGACCCCGCCGGCGAACGACCGGCGCGGCGGTTGACCCGCGGCGCCAAGGGCGAGTCGGCACCGGCATTCACCGCCGGGAACGACCTGTTATTCGTCGCCGCCCGCGCCACCGATGAGGCAGACCCGCCGCCCGCATCGCTGTGGCGACTTCCGGCCGCCGGCGGCGAGGCGACCCAGGTCCTCGACCTGCCAGGCGGCGTCGACGCCGTGCACACCGCGCGCGAAGCGGACGTCACCCTCGTCGGCACCGCCATGCTGCCGTCGGCCACCGGCGTGGACGACGACAAACGGCTGCGGGCGCTGCGCAAGGACGCCAAGGTCTCGGCCGTGCTGCACACCGGCTACCCGGTGCGGCACTGGGATCACGACATCGGACCCGGCCTGCCGCACCTATTGGACGTTTCAGGCACCCGCGACCTGACCCCCGAACCGGGCCAGGCCATGCGCGAAGCGGACCTCGACGTCAGCCGGGATGGGAGGTTCGTCGTGACCTCCTGGCACGGGCCAGGACCGGGTGCGTCCGTTCGCGCAACGTTGGTGCGCATCGATGTCGGCACCGGCGAGCGCGCCGTCATCGCCGAGGACCCCGACGCCGACCTGGAACACCCGGCGATCTCGCCCGACGGCACCACCGTGGCGTTCACTCGCGAGACCGTGGCCACGCCCCACCAGGCACCGCGAATCACGCTGTGTGTCATGCGTTTCGGTGAGGAGTTCGTCGAGCTCGCCACCGGCTGGGAACGGTGGCCCGCATCGGTCGCCTGGTCCGCCGACGGCGCCACCCTGGTCGTCACCGCCGACGAGGCAGGCCGGTGCCCGGTGTTCACCGTCGACGCCAACGGCGCTGAGGTCACCCGGCTCACCGACGACGACTTCTCGTACACCGACGTGCGCCCCGCCCCTGGCGGCTTGCTCTACGCACTGCGCAGCAGTTATGCGGCGCCACCACATCCGGTGCGCATCGACCCCGACGGAACCGTGACCGGGTTGCCCTGCGTCGAGCCGCCCACGCTGCCGGGCGAGGTGACGGAGCTGACTGCCGCCGCGCCCGACGGCACCCCGATCCGGTCGTGGTTGACGCTGCCCGACGGGGACGACCCGGCGCCGCTGGTGTTGTGGATCCACGGCGGCCCGCTGGCCAGCTGGAACGCCTGGCACTGGCGGTGGAACCCGTGGCTGCTGACCGCCAAGGGATACGCCGTGCTGATGCCCGACCCGGCGTTGTCGACGGGCTACGGCCAGGACTTCATCCAGCGTGGCTGGGGTGCGTGGGGATTCGCCCCGTACACGGATCTGATGGCCGCCACCGACGCAGCGTGCGCACATCCCCGGGTGGACGGCACCCGCACCGCGGCGATGGGTGGCTCCTTCGGCGGCTACATGGCCAACTGGATCGCGGGCCACACCGACCGGTTCGATGCCATCGTCACGCACGCCAGCCTGTGGGCGCTCGACCAGTTCGGGCCCACCACCGACGGCGCGTACTGGTGGGCGCGCGAGATGACCACCCAGATGACCGAGCAGAACACCCCGCACCGGCACGTCGGCGCCATCCGCACGCCGATGTTGGTGATCCACGGCGACAAGGACTACCGCGTGCCGATCGGCGAGGGCCTGCGGCTGTGGTACGAGTTGCTCGCCGACTCCGCACTGCCCGCCGCCGCCGACGGCACCAGCCCGCACGAATTCCTGTACTTCCCGACCGAGGGGCACTGGGTGCTGGCGCCACAACACGCCAAGGTCTGGTACCAGGTGGTCACGGCGTTCCTTGGCAGGCACGTCCTCGGCGAGCAGTCCGAGCCCCCGGAGATCCTCGGCTGACCACCGACCGTACGGCCTCGACCCACCGGTAGGTTGAGGCCATGGACGCAGCGCAGCGTGAACTCGACATCGTCCTCTACGGCGCCACCGGGTTCGTCGGCAAACTGACGGCCGAGTATCTCGCCAAGGCCGGCGGCACGGCCAGGATCGGGCTCGCGGGCCGCTCCACCGAACGCCTCCTCAAGGTGCGCGAATCGCTCGGCGAGGCAGCCAGGAACTGGCCGTTGATCACCGCCGACGCGGCGTCGCCGTCGTCGCTCAACGACATGGCGGCCAGCGCCCGCGTGGTGGTCACCACCGTCGGCCCCTACACCAAGTACGGGTTGCCGCTGGTTGCTGCGTGCGCGGCCGCAGGCACCGACTACGCCGACCTCACCGGCGAGACGATGTTCATCCGCGAAAGCATCGACACCTACCACGAGCAGGCCGTCGACACCGGCGCCCGCATCGTGCACGCCTGCGGATTCGACTCCATCCCTTCGGATCTCACCGTCTACGCGCTGTTCGAGCAGGCCCGCGAGGACGGCGCAGGCGAACTCGGCGAGACCAACTTCGTCGTGCGCGGTTTCGCCGCTGGAGTGTCCGGGGGCACCGTCGCCTCGATGATGGAGGTGATGGCGACCGCGTCGGCCGACCCAGAGGCGCGGCGGCTGATGAACGACCCCTACACCCTGACCACCGACCGCGCGGGCGAACCGGACTTCGGGCACCAGTCCGACACCCCGTGGCGGCGCGGTCGCGACATCGCGCCCGAACTGGGTGGCGTCTGGACCGGAGCCTTCGCAATGGGGGCGCCGAACGCCCGAATCGTCCGGCGCAGCAACGCATTACTGGGCTGGGCGTACGGCCCCAGGTTCCGCTACGCGGAGAACATGAGCGTCGGCTCGTCGGTCGTGGCACCGGTCGCCGCCGCGCTCGGGACGGCCGCCAACGCCGCCATCCTCGGCTTGGGCAGTCGGTACTTCAACAAGCTGCCGCGCGGCGTGCTGGAACGCATCGCGCCCAAGCCAGGCACCGGTCCCAGTGAGCGCGCCAGGGAGAACGGCCACTACCGGGTGGAGACCTACACCACCACGACGTCGGGTGCCCGTTACCGCGCCACGATGGCCCAGCGGGGCGACCCGGGCTACAAGGCGACCTCGGTGTTGTTGGGGGAGTGCGGCCTGGCCCTCGCGTTGGACCGCGACCGGCTGTCGGACCTTCGCGGGGTGCTGACTCCAGCGGCCTCCATGGGCGACGTGCTGTTGGCCCGTTTGCCCGCAGCCGGAGTCACCCTAAACACCGTCCGGCTCAATTGAATCGGTCCGCGACGAACCGGTGTCAGCCAAGTTCGGTTGTATTACTGTCGTCAAGGAGTTTCGCCACAACCCAGCAATGAAGGTGGAGATGACATGGCAGGTCTCGACGATCTCTTCGCGGAGATCCCCGTACAGGACATTGCGAGCAAGCTCGGTGCAGATGAGGGCGAGGTGAACACCGCGATTCGCACGCTGGTTCCCGCGCTCGTCGGAGGTCTGCAGCACAATGTCGAGGCAAACGACATCGACTCGAGCAAGCTCGAGTCGGCCGTCAGCACGCAGGCCGCCAGTGGCCTGCTCGACGGCGGCGTGAGCCTCGATCAGGTCGATGAGCACGAGGGCGACAAAATCGTCGCCAACATCTTCGGCGGCAACAACAGCGGCGCCGTCGCCTCGGCGCTGGCGGGGACCGGCGCAGGCGGCGGGGACCTGATCAAGAAGCTGCTGCCGATCCTCGCCCCGATCGTGCTGGCCTACATCGGCAAGCAGCTCACCAAGGGTGGTGGCGCCGCGGCACCCGCCGACACCCAGGCTCAAGCCTCGTCGGGTGGCGGTCTCGGCGACATCCTCGGCAGCATCCTGGGCGGTGCGTCCGGCGGTGGCGGCGGCGGAAACAACCCGCTCGGCAGCATCCTGGGCAGCGTGCTCGGCGGTGGCGGCGGTGGTCAGGGCAACGCGATCGGCGAGATCCTCGGCGGCCTGCTTGGCGGTAAGAAGTAGGAGTTCTTTCCGGCGGGCAGGAGCGCAGCGACCGGGGAATGTTTTCGGCGGGTAGGAGCGCAGCGACCCGGGAAGAATTTGGGCATCGCGGAGCCCTCGAAGTCACCCGACTTCGGGGGCTTTCGCGTCCGGCCTACCGGTCTTCCTAGAATGTCCAGGTGACCGCCAGTTCGAAGCCCGCCGACAGCCCAGGGATGCAATCCCTGCCGAAGACGTGGGATCCGAGTGCGGTAGAGAGCGAGCTGTACCAGGGCTGGGTCGACGCCGGCTACTTCACCGCCGACGCCGCCAGCGCCAAGCCGCCGTACTCGATCGTGCTGCCCCCGCCGAACGTGACCGGCAGCCTGCACATGGGCCATGCGCTCGACCACACGCTGATGGACGCGCTGACCCGGCGCAAGCGCATGCAGGGCTACGAGGTGCTGTGGCTGCCCGGCATGGACCACGCCGGCATCGCCACCCAGAGCGTGGTGGAGAAGCAGCTCGCCGTCGACGGGAAGACGAAGGAAGACTTCGGCCGCGAGCTGTTCATCGACAAGGTGTGGGACTGGAAGCGCGAATCCGGCGGCACCATCGGCGGTCAGATGCGCCGGCTGGGCGACGGCGTCGACTGGAGCCGGGACCGTTTCACCATGGACGACGGCCTGTCGCGCGCGGTCCGGACGATCTTCAAGCGGCTCTACGATGCCGGGTTGATCTACCAGGCCGAGCGGCTGGTGAACTGGTCGCCGGTGCTGGAGACCGCGATCTCGGACCTCGAGGTGAAATACGAGGACGTCGAGGGCGAGCTGGTGTCGTTCCGCTACGGCTCGATGGATGACGACCAGCCGCACATCGTGGTCGCCACCACGCGGATCGAGACCATGCTCGGCGACACCGCGATCGCCGTGCACCCCGACGACGACCGGTACCGGCACCTGGTCGGCACCACGCTGCCGCACCCATTTCTGTCCCGCGACATCGTCATCGTCGCCGACGAGCACGTCGACCCCGAATTCGGCACGGGCGCAGTCAAGGTCACCCCGGCGCACGACCCGAACGACTTCGAGATCGGCGTCCGGCACAAGCTGCCGATGCCGTCGATCATGGACACGAAGGGTCGCATCGCCGATACCGGAACCGAATTCGACGGCATGGACCGCCTCGACGCCCGCGTCGCCGTCCGCGAAGCGCTCGAGCGGCAAGGCCGTGTCGTCGAGGAGAAGCGGCCTTACCTGCACAGCGTCGGCCACTCCGAACGCAGCGGTGAAGCCATCGAGCCGCGGCTGTCCCTGCAGTGGTGGGTGAAGGTCGAATCGCTGGCCAAGGCCGCCGGCGACGCCGTGCGCAACGGCGACACCATGATTCATCCCAAGAGCCTGGAACCCCGCTGGTTCGGCTGGGTGGACGACATGCACGACTGGTGCATCTCGCGGCAGTTGTGGTGGGGCCACCGCATCCCGATCTGGCACGGCCCGAACGGTGAGACGGTCTGCGTCGGGCCCGACGAGACCCCGCCGGAGGGCTGGGAGCAGGACCCCGACGTGCTCGACACCTGGTTCTCGTCGGCACTGTGGCCGTTCTCCACGATGGGCTGGCCCGACCGCACGCCCGAACTCGAGAAGTTCTATCCCACCAGCGTTCTCGTCACGGGCTACGACATCTTGTTCTTCTGGGTGGCCCGAATGATGATGTTCGGAACCTTCATCGGCGACGACGACGCGATCACCGCAGGCGGGCGGCGCGGGCCGCAGGTGCCGTTCGAGAACGTCTTCCTGCACGGCCTGATCCGCGACGAGTTCGGCAGCAAGATGAGCAAGTCCAAGGGCAACGGCATCGACCCGCTGGACTGGGTGGAGATCTTCGGCGCCGACGCGCTGCGGTTCACGTTGGCGCGCGGCGCCAGCCCCGGTGGCGACATGTCGATCGGCGAGGACCACGCCCGCGCCTCCAGGAACTTCGCCACCAAGCTGTTCAACGCCACTCGGTTCGCCCTGATGAACGGCGCCGCGCCAGCCCCGCTGCCGGGCGTCGACGAGCTCACCGATGCCGACCGCTGGATCCTGGGTCGGCTGGAAGAGGTTCGGGCCGAGGTCGATTCGGCGTTCGACGGTTACGAGTTCAGCCGGGCGTGCGAGTCGCTGTACCACTTCGCGTGGGACGAGTTCTGCGACTGGTACCTGGAGTTGGCCAAGGTGCAACTCGCCGGTGAAGAGGGCGGGGCCGAAGGGCACACCAACGCCGTGTTGGCCGCGATCCTCGACACTCTGCTCAAGCTGCTGCACCCGGTGATGCCGTTCGTCACCGAGACGTTGTGGAAGACATTGATGGGGGATGCGCCGGCGGCCCAATCGCTTGTCATCGCGGACTGGCCGGAGCCGTCCGGTATCGCGTTGGACGGTGCTGCCGCCCAACGGATCACCGACATGCAGAAGCTCATCACCGAGGTGCGCCGGTTCCGCAGCGACCAGGGCCTCAACGACCGTCAACGGGTGCCGGCTCGGATGGTCGGGATCTCCGACGCCGACATCGACGCCCAGGTGGCCGCCGTCGGCGCGTTGGCCTGGCTGACCGAACCGGCCGACGGGTTCACGCCGTCGGCGTCGGTGGAGGTGCGGCTGTCGCTCGGCACGGTCGTCGTCGAACTCGACACGTCGGGCACCGTCGACGTCGCCGCCGAGCGCCGCCGCCTTGAGAAGGACTTGGCCGCCGCGGAGAAGGAGTTGGCCCAGACCGCCGCGAAGCTCGGCAACGAGGCGTTCCTGGCCAAGGCGCCCGAGGCCGTCGTCGACAAGATCCAGGCTCGCCGCCAGCTGGCCTCAGAAGAGGTGGAGCGCATCAACGGCCGCCTCGCCGGGCTCTCGTGACAGCGAGTAGCGCAGCGGATCGCGCATGAACCCAGTTGAACCGACGCCCGACGAGGTCGCCGCACTGTTCCAGGTCGAGCATCTGCTCGACCAGCGATGGCCGGAGACGAAACTCGAACCCAGCACGACGCGCATCACCGCGCTGATGGAGCTTCTCGGGTCGCCGCAGCGCGGGTACCCGAGCATCCACGTCGCGGGCACCAACGGCAAGACGTCGGTGGCCCGACTGATCGACTCCCTGTTGATCGCCCTGCACCGACGCACCGGCCGCATGACCAGCCCACACCTGCAGTCCGCGGTCGAGCGAATCTCGATCGACGGCAAACCCATCACCCCGGCGCAGTACGTCGAGACCTACCGCGAGATCGAGCCGTTCGTCGAGTTGGTCGACGCGCAGTCCGAGGCCGGTGAGTTGGGACCCGTCGGCCCGAGGATGAGCAAGTTCGAGGTCGTCACGGCGATGGCGTTCGCCGCGTTCGCCGACGCGCCCGTCGACGTGGCGGTGGTGGAGGTCGGCCTGGGCGGGCGGTGGGACGCCACCAACGTCGTCGACGCGCCCGTGGCCGTCATCACCCCCATCGGCATCGACCACGTCGACTATCTGGGCGACACCATCGCCGAGATCGCGGCGGAGAAGGCCGGCATCATCACCAAGCAGCAGGACGACTTGGTACCGATCGACACGGTCGCGGTGATCGGGCAGCAGACTCCCGAGGCCATGGAGGTGTTGATCGCCCAGGCGGTCCGTGCCGACGCCGCGGTGGCCCGCGAGGACTCCGAGTTCGCCGTGCGGCGCCGCGAGGTCGCGGTCGGGGGTCAACTCCTCGAACTGCAGGGACTGGGTGGCATCTACTCCGACATCTTCCTTCCCCTGCACGGGGAGCATCAGGCGCACAACGCGGTGCTGGCGCTGGCCGCGGTCGAGGCGTTCTTCGGTGCTGGCGCGCAGAGTCAGCTCGACGTCGATGCGGTCCGGGCCGGGTTCGCGACGGTCGCCAGTCCCGGTCGCCTGGAGCGAATGCGCAGCGCCCCAACGGTGTTCATCGACGCAGCACACAACCCGGCGGGGGCGGCCGCGCTGGCCGCCGCGCTGCAGACCGAGTTCGACTTCCGCTTCCTGGTCGGCGTCGTGTCGGTGATGGCGGACAAGGACGTCGACGGCATCCTCGCCGCACTCGAGCCCGCGTTCGACCTGATCGTGGTGACCACCAACGGGTCACCGCGGGCGATGGAGGTGGACGCGCTGGCCCTGCGGGCCGAGGAGCGCTTCGGCCAGGAGCGGGTGATCACCGCCGCAACGCTGCCCGACGCCATCGAGACCGCGACCGCACTGGTCGAGGAATCGGGCCAGGACGGCGCTGGGGGAATCTCCGGCGCAGGCATGGTCATCACCGGCTCCGTGGTCACCGCGGGCGCGGCTCGCACCCTGTTCGGACGCGACCCGCAATGACCCAAGAGCCCGACGACACCGCCGCCGCGCCGCCGGATCCGTGGAAGAGCTTCCGCGGCGTCATGGCGGGCACGCTGATCCTGGAATCCATCGTGGTGCTGCTGGCGCTCCCGGTGGTCTCGGCCTTGGGCGGCGGCCTCACCGTCGCGAGCGGTGGATACCTCATCGGCGTGGCCGTCGTGCTGATCCTGCTGGCCGGCGTGCAGGGCAGGCCGTGGGCGCTGAAGGTGAACCTCGCCATCCAGGCCGTCGTGATCGCCGGGGCGTTCGTGCACGTCACGATCGGATTCATCGGCGTGCTCTTCGCCGGGGTCTGGGTGCTGATCGCCTATCTGCAAGCCGAGGTCAAGCGCCGTCAGGAGCGCGGCCTGCTGCCCGGGCAACAGCGTCCCCCTACTGACTAGTAGGCTTTGGCGACGTGACTGAGCGGACTCTGGTGTTGGTCAAGCCCGACGGCGTCAAGCGACACCTCGTCGGTGAGATCCTCAGCCGAATCGAACGCAAGGGCCTGACCATCGCGGCCCTCGAACTCAAGACCGTCGGCGACGAGCTCGCCCGGCAGCACTACGCCGAGCACGAGGGCAAGCCGTTCTTCCCGTCGCTGCTGGAATTCATCACCTCCGGGCCCGTGGTGGCCGTCATCGTCGAGGGGCCGCGGGCCGTTGCCGCGTTCCGGCAGATCGCCGGTGCGACGGATCCCGTCGAGAAGGCCTCGCCCGGCACCATCCGCGGTGACCTGGCACTCGTCACCCAGGACAACCTGGTCCATGGCTCGGATTCGCCCGATTCCGCGGACCGCGAGATCGAGCTCTGGTTCCCCGGCCGTTAGCTGCCGGAAGGGGTGTCAACCGCACCTCGTCGGCAACTGCTCGACTGTGTGGGATACTGGACGCGGGTGACCGGCTCAAAACCAGGGTCGGGCGCCCGGATGAAGACTTCGACGAGCGCGACCACTCGGGACATTCCCAAGTGCGGCGCCGACCGTCCAGCCATCATTCAGCCAGGCACCGAGTGCTCTCCCGAGCAGCTCGGAGCGAGACCATAACAAGCTCGGGAGCAGTTTCCCCGGGCCCATAGCGGAAGCCCTCGCGTGGCCGCGTCGATACGACGCGCCCGGGGGCTTGAGGAGAATTCGTGGCCGAAGATGCCCATACCCAAGACCTATCTGAAGACACCGCGCCGGGACAGGAACCGCTGGCCCAGCAGCTGAGCGATGACGCCGCGCCGCCCTCCGTCGTGGTGGTCGACGAGGCGATCGAGGGCGACGAGCCCGAATCGCGGCTGATGCTCGAGACCCCAGCCCCGACCAGCGCCGAGCCGGCCGGCGCCGAGCCGGCGGCGTACATGCCGCTGTTCGTCGCCCCGCAACCCGTCACGTTCCGCCCACCGGCACCTGCTGCCGTAGCCGCGGACGACGACGACGATGACGACACCGACGAGGACGACGACTCCGACGACGAGCCGAGCGATACCGACGACGATCAGGGCGACCGGCCTGCCGCCCGGCGGCGTCGACGGGGGCGCCGCGGTCGCGGCCGCGGTCGCGGTGAGCAGAACCCGGACGACCCGACCGACGGCGACGGGGATGACGACGAGGCCTCGGACGAGGGTGACGGTGACGACGATTCCGACGACGCCGGCGCCGACGACGAGAACGCGTCCGCCGAGGGCGGCAAGACTCGCCGTCGCAGGCGCAGGCGCCGCAAGTCCGGTGCGGGTGACGGGGACGAGAACGCCTCGCCCGACGATCCGCCCAACACGGTCGTGCACGAGCGTCCGCCCCGGGAGAAGGCGGCCAAGGCCGTCAACAACGAGATTCAGGGCATCAGCGGATCCACCCGGCTGGAGGCCAAGCGGCAGCGCCGCCGGGACGGACGCGACGCCGGACGGCGCCGTCCGCCGATCCTGAGCGAGGCCGAGTTCCTGGCCCGCCGCGAGGCCGTCGAGCGCGTCATGGTGGTGCGCGACAAGGTCCGCACCGAACCGCCGCACGAGGGCGCCCGCTACACCCAGATCGCGGTGCTCGAGGACGGCGTCGTGGTCGAGCACTTCGTGACGTCCGCGGCGTCGGCGTCCCTGGTCGGCAACATCTATCTCGGCATCGTGCAAAACGTGCTGCCGTCGATGGAGGCGGCGTTCGTCGACATCGGCCGCGGCCGCAACGGCGTGCTCTACGCCGGTGAGGTCAACTGGGAGGCCGCCGGACTCGGGGGCGCCAGCCGCAAGATCGAGCAGGCCCTCAAGCCAGGCGACTACGTCGTCGCCCAGGTCAGCAAGGACCCCGTCGGGCACAAGGGCGCACGCCTCACCACACAGGTGTCGCTGGCCGGGCGGTACCTGGTGTACGTGCCGGGAGCGTCGTCGACCGGGATCAGCCGCAAGCTGCCCGACACCGAACGGCAGCGCCTCAAGGAGATCCTGCGCGAGGTGGTGCCCGCTGACGCGGGCGTGATCATCCGCACCGCGTCGGAGGGCGTCAAGGAAGACGACATCCGCACCGACGTGGATCGGCTGCAGGAGCGCTGGGCCGAGGTCGAGGCCAAGGCCGCCGAGACCAAGAAGAAGGCGGCCGGCGCCGCGATCGCGCTCTACGAAGAGCCCGATGTGCTGGTCAAGGTGATCCGCGACCTGTTCAACGAGGACTTCTCCGGGCTCATCGTGTCCGGTGACGACGCCTGGAAGACCATCGACGACTACGTCAATTCCGTTGCGCCGGAACTGGTTCCGCGGATGACCAAATACGAGCCCGTTTCGCCCGACGGCCCCGACGTGTTCGCGGTGCACCGGATCGACGAACAGCTGACCAAGGCGCTGGATCGCAAGGTGTGGCTGCCGTCGGGCGGCACCCTGGTGATCGACCGCACCGAGGCGATGACCGTGGTCGACGTGAACACCGGCAAGTTCACCGGAGCCGGCGGAAACCTCGAGCAGACCGTCACGCGCAACAATCTGGAAGCCGCCGAGGAGACCGTGCGCCAGCTGCGGCTGCGCGACATCGGCGGCATGGTCGTCATCGACTTCATCGACATGGTGCTTGAGGCCAATCGCGATCTGGTGCTGCGTCGCCTGACCGAGGCGCTCGGCCGGGACCGCACCCGCCACCAGGTGTCGGAGGTGACATCGCTCGGGCTGGTCCAGCTGACCCGAAAGCGCTTGGGCACCGGCCTGATCGAGGCGTTCTCCACCACCTGCACCCATTGCGCCGGACGCGGGATCGTGCTGCACGTCGATCCCGTCGACGCGGGTCCGTCGGCCGGCCGCAGCCCCGACTCGGGCGGCGGCGGTAGGCGCGGCAAGCGTGGCAAGAAGGGCGTCAAGGCCGAGGATGACGTCCAAGTGGCCAAGGTGCCGTCGCACGCGGCGGGCGAACATCCGATGTTCAAGGCGATGGCCGCCGCCAACGGTCGACCCGAGGACGAGGACGGGGTCGAGGACGACTCGACCGAGGACGAGACGGCAGTCGTCGAGACAGACCTGGATGCCGACACCGCCGAGCGGGTCCTCGACGTGGACACCGACGAGGACTCGACCGAATCCGACGACGACGAATCGGATGACGAAGACGACGACGTCGATCTGGCAGCCGATGACGAGGACGAGGACATCGATGACGACATCGAGGTCATCGACGACTCGGACGACGACGCCGACGACAACGACTCCGACGAGGATGACGACTCCGACGACGAGGACTCGGATGACGACGATGACGATGATGACGACGAAGATGACGATGACGATGACGACGAGGACGACGACGACGAGTCGCTAGTGTCGGCCACGTCGCGCCCTCGCCGCCGCCGGGCGGCCGCCCGGCCGGCAGGACCGCCCGCCCATGACGCATAGTCAGGCGGTTTGACCCCTTACCCGCTGGTCACGTAACCTTGAGCAGTTGTCTTCAGGCTCCGTGACCAACTGGGCCAAGGCAGCGGGACATAACGGACCCGCACCCCCAGACCAGCGCTCGCGCCCCCGGGTAGCGCGCGCCCGCAAAGCGAAGCAGAGGAAGAACGTAGCGATGGCAGCCCAGAGCCCTACGTACGCAATCGTCAAGACCGGCGGCAAGCAGTACAAAGTCGCGGTCGGAGACATAGTCAAGGTCGAGAAGCTGGAGATCGAGCCCGGCGCCTCCGTCTCGCTGCCGGTGGCGCTCGTGGTCGACGGTGCGAAGGTGACCACCGACGCCAAGGACCTGGCGAAGGTCGCGGTCACCGGCGAGGTGCTCGAGCACACCAAGGGCCCGAAGATCCGCATCCACAAGTTCAAGAACAAGACCGGCTATCACAAGCGGCAGGGCCACCGTCAGCCACTGACGGTCGTCAAGGTCACCGGTATCAAGTAGCGAGGGAGCGAACACATGGCACACAAAAAGGGCGCTTCCAGCTCACGCAACGGTCGCGACTCCAACGCCCAGCGGCTCGGCGTCAAGCGGTTCGGTGGCCAGGTCGTCAAGGCAGGCGAGATCATCGTCCGGCAGCGCGGCACGCACTTCCACCCCGGCGTCAACGTCGGCCGCGGCGGTGACGACACCCTGTTCGCCACCGCGCCTGGCGCCGTGCAGTTCGGCGTCAAGCGTGGACGCAAGACGGTCAACATCGTCCGCGTCGCGCGACCCGGGTCTGATGTCGCTGCCGGGGCGGCTCCGGAGGCCTAGGCCCCCGAGGACTTCCACGCGAGTGAAGCTGCCGCGAGTTCTCTGGCGAATCGCAATCTAGCTTCACACTCGAGGGAAGGACGTCCGATGCCTCGGTTCGTCGACCGCGTCGTCATCCATGCCCGTGCGGGCAACGGCGGTAGAGGCTGCGCCTCGGTGCACCGGGAGAAGTTCAAGCCACTCGGTGGTCCCGACGGCGGCAACGGTGGTCGCGGCGGCAGCATCGTTCTCGTCGTCGACCCGCAGGTGCACACCCTGCTCGACTTCCACTTCCATCCGCACGTCGACGCCCCGTCCGGCAAGCCGGGCGCGGGCAACAACCGCGAGGGCGCCTCCGGTGGCGACCTCGAACTGCGGGTCCCCGACGGCACCGTCGTCCTCGACGAGGACGGCAGGCTGCTCGCCGATCTGGTGGGTGCGGGCACGCGTTTCGAAGCTGCGGCCGGTGGCCGTGGCGGCCTTGGCAACGCGGCGTTGGCGTCGCGCGCTCGCAAGGCGCCGGGTTTCGCGCTGCTCGGCGAGAAGGGTCAGGCCCGCGACTTCACCCTCGAACTCAAGACGGTCGCCGACGTCGGCCTGATCGGATTCCCTTCGGCGGGCAAGTCATCGCTGGTGTCGGTGATCTCGGCGGCCAAGCCGAAGATCGCCGACTACCCCTTCACGACGCTGGCGCCGAACCTTGGCGTGGTTTCGGCGGGGGAGAACACCTTCACCGTCGCCGACGTTCCCGGTCTGATCCCAGGGGCCTCCGAGGGCCGCGGCCTCGGCTTGGACTTCCTGCGCCATATCGAACGCTGCGCGGTGCTGGTGCACGTAGTCGATTGCGCGACACTGGAGCCGGGCCGTGACCCGATCTCCGACATCGACGTGCTCGAGGCCGAACTGGCCGCCTACACCCCGACCTTGCAGGGCGATACGACCCTGGGCGACCTCGCCGAGCGGCCACGTGCGGTGGTGCTCAACAAGATCGACGTGCCCGATGCGCGCGAACTGGCCGACTTCGTCCGTGACGAGGTGGCCGAACGCTACGGCTGGCCGGTGTTCGAGGTGTCGACCATCACCAGGGACGGACTGCGGCCATTGACGTTCG
>Ga0193743_1000820_pt1 | contig 24330 bp, 20 predicted proteins | sample L2c2metaG_FD_143038 | JGI IMG/M metagenome (GOLD analysis project Ga0193743, IMG submission 143038) | Soil microbial communities from a riparian zone of the East river system, Colorado, United States - L2c2 | ecosystem: Environmental > Terrestrial > Soil > Riparian zone | place: USA: East River...
TATGCAAAGGATCAGAAGCACGCTGGCTCTTTGCAACAATTGCGGCAGGCATGGGAATGGATATCCCTGATATTGAGGTTGTAGTGATATTTGGCGTTGATGGGTTCAACAGCGCCTTTCAAAAAGGGGGTCGAGCAGGACGCAATCGAAATTTGCAGGCCAAAATGATCTGGATTGTTGAGCCTTGGGCATTTGAGACGGCAGAAATTGGATGAGTTGATGGCCGGCTACCTTCAAAAAAGGCTCTTGCAGATGCAAAGCGGCGAGATAAGATGGACCCCACCTTGTGTGAGTACATAAATTGGAGTCAGTCAACGCAATGCATGTGATCATATGCAGTTGATCACCTTTGCCGAAAACCCAACCTACCTGGCTTTCCTTGGTTCAAGGCACCTGATGAATTGAACTGGGATGGAGTTGAAAGCCATAATACCATGACGTGGGATGTGGATGTCCAATAAATAGCAACCGGTGGTAGGTGTGGATGTTCATCCCTTGCTTGCCATGTAGACCCCACCATACCTGTGGAAGTATTGTCAGAATCAGAACGACAGCTCATTTCCCACCACATTCAAACCCTGCAGGGTATTCCACAATCACAAGGCCTTTATTCACCATCTCCAGGAATTGATAGTACTATGTCAATCACTTATGCAGAGGCTGGACCTCTCCGCTGTTCCAAAGCAGAGAAAGATATCCTTCGGCAGGCCCTTCTCTCATGGTGCAACTCTTACTGGGTAAAAATCTGAAATGACTACCCATTTTTCTCTCGCGACTGGGTCATCACCAATGAGAACATTGGTCGTCTAGTCGATAAAGCTCGTATCCTGCTCAACACTCCACAAGTCGATGTTGCAATTGTCAGAAGTCTTATCAAGTGTATTTCTGATGACATGACAATGACATCCCTAGTCTGTGTTCTTCAAGAATTTTGTGACATGCGGCATGAGCAAGATTTGGAGGAGAGAAATAATAGGTGCCCAAAGCATAGGCAAGTTGGAGGTGCACTGAATCAGAATATTGATCCTTTTCTTGACTCGTACATGGAACCCACTACCAGTTCCGGTTCCTCACTTGTTCAATGGCAGTTACAAGATTATTCTCATCAAAGGTCAGTTCCATAACCATTTATTCAGTTATCTCCTGTTGCCAAATTAATTCCTACATTGCTAAAGGGACACTCCAGCTCAAGCTCCGGATCCAGAGCGCAATCAACCACCATCATTCCATTTGCATCAGCAAACCCTTTGTCAACTTCAAAATCCCCTTCCTCTAACATTATCCCACCCTCCGTATCTGAGCCATACAGATCTGTGCCACCAGTCCCCATCCTCTCAAGCCAATTCCCAAACATATTCTTTTCATTGAGCATCTGCAAGCCGTACTTCAACACATCACGTACAGCCTGTTTCTTTCGACCACCTCGAGAATTTGATGGACCGCTCATATAGATCTTACGATTTCGTGTAAAGGCATGTACATTTTGAATTGAGAGATCTAGGCATAAAGCATCAATGTCACCATTTATGCTTACTTGTGTGTGGCGTCGATTAAAATCCCTCACATGAAACCAGCCTGAGACTTCATGAGTGAACTTGCGAAGAACCTCTACACAGGTGGAAGATTTTTCTTGGATGTGTTCAATTGATGTGCAGCTACCCAAAGCTGCAAACATATTCTAATAGAAGTCATTCAGCAAATTGTTAGGATTGAAAGATACACAACGTGAAAACCTTGGTGAATCCATTGTTGTGCTCTAGGTATAAGTCTGTTGGGATTGAACAGCCCCTTTTCCCCCACCGGTTGACCAACCATGTCCGCTCAATGACCTGTCGTGTTAAGCTTGGATTTCAGATAGAGATGTCGGGTCCGAAGTCGTGCGACGCGTTGGCTTCAACTTGTAGGTTGCACCGCTCTCTTGATGGATGCCTCAAACTTTGGAGGTTTGGATGGAGTAGGAGAGTCCGGAGTTGAGCCGAGAAGAAGCTTAAGGAAGGCAAGAGCAAGTTAAGAGAAGTAGGTTGCTAAGTTGATATTTGAACTAGTGAAATACATACAACAAACTGGAGTATTTATAAGAGGAGAAACATGATCATATAAGGAGTTAACTTGGAAAGCATATGATAGTAGAATGAACATATAATGAAGAGACTCATACTCCGAAGGTGTTAGGGGACACTCCACTTCATCCGATGTTTCCTCTGATATTTCTCTGTCACCTCTGTATATTCCTCCTCATCGTCACTAGCCCAAGACGGAGTGCACTCACAGCTCCAATACTGGAGTCCGATGGTCATGTAATGTAGCATTCTTATCACCTTTTCACCATTCTCCATCTTTTTCATCATTTTATTATTTCAACTCTGATTTTTGGTATATAGACATGCATCCCACCTTAGCAGGGCTTTATCCTTTTCTTTTAGGATCTCCTGCTAGGTGCACTTTCCTGTCATATTTTATATTTATATATATATTTAGGATCCCCTGCTAGATTTCGACTAAGTCGTTCTGCAGTTGCCCTAACAGAAGGGTGCCAAAGGATGCCGACTCAAATCCTTGCAAGTCCTTGTGGTGACTGAGACCCATGACCTCGAGAACTGGTGCATGCACAATATGATTGGCCTGAAACATGGAACGTTTTTGAAGCGTGGTGGGGCTCTGGTTGTGCTGCGGTAGATAGCACATGGTGCTGGTTGGTAATGGCAATGATAAGAATGCAGGTTTGTTGGTGGTATCGGAGTGGAGGAAGTATTCCAACAGAGCTCCAATATAAGTCTGATGAGGGTGGCCGGTGGTAACGGTGGCACTGAACAATGGTGAGGCGGCCATCATCGGAGACTCCATCAGAGTCGTCCTTTGATTGTTCTTCAGAAAGAATGTGACCGAGCACGGACCATGACAATGCAGCATAACATATTAAATATGCAATAGGATGTGGGGAAATGCATAAGGTATCTACATCATGTGTCCATCGGACTCTGCTATCGGAGCCATGAGTGCACTCTGTCTTGAGTTAGCGACAATGAGGAGGAATGTACAGAGGCGACGGAGCATTGTCAGATGGGATGGAGTGTTGTTGGATGGGACCAAGCATTGTCGAATGGGATGGAGCATTTATTGGAAGAAACATCAGATGAAGTGGAACATCTCCTAACAGTATGGGAGTCCCAACACAATACTGCCATCCAAGTCAGTCCTGGTTACCACACCTAAACCTAGCCAGCCCCACCCAAACCTACCAACTAAACCTAGCCAGCCCTACGTTTCAACCCTACTACCCTACCTCACACAAAGGTACCCTTAAACCCTTTGCATGTTGTCTATCTGGTTTGAGAACCAGGCCCATCCTGTATAAATACTAGGCAGGATGCACCAATGAGGACTTAATCCAAAATCTTGTACCTTATTTTAATATGTACAAAATTTGTATTCTGATCAAGTCCAACTAGCAAGCTATAGACAACATACTTACAATAAAATTTATATATAGTACAAATGTCCTCATTTTTCCGACTAAAATGTCAAGCCCTTCAATAGTTTAGTGACAATCGTTTCAAAATATATTCACCTGCCTGTTGTCATTGATCAGAAAAGGATTGAGAGAGAGTGAGTGAGAGTGAACAGGAAGCGCACTGATATTGGTGGATATAATTTTGGCCTGTCTGCACCCCAAGTACCAGGAATGCAGTCAACAATCGTGGAGAAGTCCTATTCATATTTCCAGAGTTATTTGGCCAGTTATATTTACTAGCAAATGTTCCTTACTGCTGCACAGAACTTGAGTGGGTAAACTACTTGTCAGTCTCACGCCAGGAAATGGTATTTAAGATGAAGACCCTCACGTAAGGAATTGAATATCTAGCAGGTATCATGTCGCCCTTTTCTGTCGGAGAACGAACACGATGGATTGTACTTTTGATCATGTCATTAGACCCTATCAAGAAAATTCTCAAAAAAAAGGTTATGATGAGCCGATGAATGACGAACACATCATCAAGAAATCCCCTGCATTTACGACGATAGAACCTGGGATGGGAGGGACAGGCTTTTGGACAATTGTGAGATTTTGCTGATGAAAAAAGAGTTTTTTTTTTACGACAAATGTCCCAGGTCTATGAGGATCTTCAACTTCTAAACCACCAATGTTATCTTGCATAAGTATCTACGCCATTTAATTAGATGGGATATCGTCAGTAGGATATAAATCATGTGAGCCAGCGTACCGTCAAGGTACAAAAATCAGCGTGGCTTGGAATTCGGGAGGCTTTCTCGTTTTCCAATACTGAAGCTGGGACACTAAATAAATAAGAGATATTGAACATGAATCACACTATGGTTTGATGATATCGTCTTACCTTGGATAATGTAGTAGCCGAAGTTCATTATCTGGTTTGGTGTGAAAAGATAAAAAGTAGTCTTCTGATAAATTAAACCCCAGAGCGAGTGACTTTAGAATTTGCTTCTCCGTATCGTAGAGAGCCTATTTAGAGAATTGAGTCATAATATCCAACCCGGTTTTGAACGAAACGCCCACCCAGAAGAAATCAAGACAGGCATCTTTAAAACCAGGAAGGACATCGTCGGGATACCAGATATTTGGCATTACTGGATCGTCTTCACGTCCGACTTCAAAACTCTCCTTGATATCTTTTTGAACTTCTTCAATTCCTGTGTCAGTGATCCCCTTTTCATCGCCATCGGGTTTGAGATAGTAGACCTTCTCCCTACCAAGAGCCGAGTATCCTATTTGGCGCAGAATCGGTCGTCAACTGAACAACAATCATGATGGCTATCATGTACGAACCTCGTTGGTGAGAAGCTTCAACAGGATGAGGAGCGAGCTGCTTGATCTCTATCGGCTGTGAAAACAGCTTCTTCGACTGAAGGGGAAACGGCAATAAAAACAGGAGAAGATTAAGTAATTGAACATTTGGAAATCTCTGATGGGATTTAATCGACACACAAGTCATCGGGGCCTTACCCAAGAGAACATCGAATCTATCCTGCTCTGGGGTAGTCCGTGGTTCACCAAGTACACAAAACCAGTAGTTTTGAAGGAATCGAGGATGGCATTAGAAACACCTTGCCTATCCGAACCATCAAGGAATGGCGCAAAATCTACGAGTTTCACGGTGGTGGTGGTGCTGGACTGTAGGTTATCGGAATCCATTGGAAAACAGGATCGTTGACGATTGGCAATGGGGATGATTATTATGTAAGCCAATGTAAAAAAGACTACAAGCTTGAATATGCACAAAAGCATCAACGGTCTATACTATATCTTTTATGATTTACTCTCAGGAGCTCACCTATACCTCGATAGAGGTCATTCGTCACCTTGTGAAGTCGACGACGACCGATGGGTTTCGTGTTTAACTTTGGATCCTCTCGAAAAAGCTCCAACCTATCCATGCCCTCGATCCAAAGGACTTTTGGAAAGCCTTTTGGCACACCCTTCGCTGTAATTTTTCCCTCTCTTCGTTGGCTCAGCGTTGATAAAACGTTACAGGTCACGCCCTGCTCTGCGTATTGGCATCGCGCATGGCGATATCAGTCTCTATGACCTAATGTATAAGGAAGATAACTATATGGTGTGTTGAATGACCTGTCGACCATTATTAAACCTGGCGACCGAAATTCGAATCGTCAAGGCCTCGAAAGAACTGGAACGCTGCCCTTCATGGACATGGAATTATTGCGCGAGAAAGGTTTCGATGGCAAGTTTCCTCGGCGGTACGAACACGAACTCGAATCGTTCGCTTGGGTTCTCGTTTGGGTTTCTAGATGTGTAATCGGCGGCGCGGAATGCGAACGACCACAGCGTCTGAAATGATGGCTGGAGTAACAACAACGACGAGGTCTATATGTCCAAGGCCACGTTTATGCATGAGCGACGAGATATCTCCACGACCTCAGACTACCTTTGGTTCGAATCTGCACTATGGAGGTGGATCAAGAGCTGGGATCATCATTTCCAACAAATCTTAGACCGCTCCTCTCTCACCGAAAAAAACAAGTTCGGAAAGCCTTCAAGTATTCATTGCTATTTGCACAGAATGTGCGGAGGCAGATCCCATTGTATCCACACCAATTGATCTCACATGAGTCGATGGTCTCGCGGACCTCAAATTCGCCACTCTACCAGCATCGCCTCCTGATCCCACCGAAGTTGAAGAGCACCCTCCCCTCCACTGCAGCAGCGATGGAGTGTCCCTCTTGAAGGGTGGCAACCTGGACATCTCCGATGACGATATGTATGTGGACGACGACGACGCATCCTTGCCCAACGACACCGAATTTGACAATACTGACGGCGATGAGGGGCGCCAGTCGGCCCGAGGGACCAACACTCACACCGACAGCGAAAGCCATGGCGATGAATGAATGTTCCTTATTTTTTTGACAGTTTGAAACCTGTTCGGATATTTCCAAGATTATAGAACCCTGAACCGGACCTATAGTTCAGTTCGGGCTTTTTTGTCGAACCATGAATGGAACCACCATTGGAAACTCAATCTGAGTCGTGCTGGAGATCATTCTAAAATAGGTTGGATTGGTAGGTTGAAATTCAAACCCGCATCACAACCCACAGTGTGTGCTATTGAACGAAAACCGCTAAAGGTAGACCGTTGTATTTGGAAGGTTCGACCTACTTCAAGACGTTACACTTTCGGTTTCAAATTCATTGTGATACAATAAATCAGCTAAGAGTTCAGGAGAAAAATTGACGTCGAACCAGAAGAATGGAGATGAAACGAGAACGGGAGACCTTAGGAGAGGGTTCGAGGTAAGGTAGACAGATAAGACAGTACAATAATCGAGTCAAGGAATAGAAAGCGAAAAACACAACAATAAATCTAATTGAAAAAAAAAATTGAAAGTATCGTTGCGTGAAATCATCTGCGTAAATGTAACTGAAGGAGAGCCAGAGGAAGATGTTATACAAAGAGTGACGATGGCAGTAGTTTCCAAAACGGATAGGGTGATGGTAGTATGTCGTGATCTGATATGGGTTAAAAGTAGTTGTTGTCCCCTTGACTTGAAAACCTGTCGCCGCAGGGATAGATAACCTTTAAAAATCCAATAACGGACTTTCTTGACACCAATTTAATGGGTTTCGAATAAGGGCTTGGGCCCTAAAGAATCAAGTGGACCTTTGAATCGCGGTTGTCGATGCTTGGGTAAAATGTTGAGTGTTGAACTTTGAACATCGGAAAGGAAAGGAAGGAGAAAATTTAAGGATCTAAGCCGGGATAGATATTAGTTGGAATTTGATGAATTCGACTCTATCAGAAGAGCTTAGGCGGATGGATAACAGCGGGGGTGGTGGTTGTAGCAACCCCACCTGTCCCATCAACGAACAGCCAAGCTCAGCAAAAGCTACCGTCAATTCGATTAAAAAAGCACCACCTGCCCTCTATCAACCAAGACCAATCCACCAGCCCGTCTCACGCCTAGCCCCTTTCTACTCCGAACCGCCAGCTAAACTCCAGCTAGAAGTGTCGCTTTCATTCCCATCTCCTCTTCGCGGTCTTCCAATTCCTCCAATGCTCTCCACCACCCCATCCCCACCAGTGTACACCCCCAAAGGTGATCTGAAACCAACAAGACCACCAACTCTATTCATAGCAGCAGCTGGAGCCGAAGCCTCATATTCCTCCGCTGACATACCCAAAAAATCCAGATCGGAAAGTTCACTGCCAGTATCAAAATCGGACTCGGTCATAACTGCTCTCGACATTTGTGCTGCGGACTGTATTTCTGTTGATATCGGTGCTGTCGCTATAGACTCAGTCGCCGTCGCCGTTCTGTTCATCATCGTCCAAGGGTTTCTAGTCATGTTCCTTGGGCTGAGCGTTTGAGTATCGACGTTGTCGTCGTGCTCATCTAAAGTGACCGTTGGACGTCGAGCATCGGCTTGTGAACTTGTAGTCGGAGTAGGAGAGGCTGGTACTGGGGGCCTCGTTGATGTCAGTGCGACCTTCCTCTCTTGCTGTTGACGAGGTTGATGTTGAGGATAACCGACACCAACAGAGGGCGAGGACCTTGATGAAAAGGGTGACATGGAATGGCTCAAAGGAGCTTGTTCATGGGGTAAAGAACCTGCTCCTAGATCTATACCAAGGCCAAGTTGAGACGGAGCTACGATAGGACTTGAAAAAGTCGACGAAAATTCGCTTCGACTGGAATCGTTCTCATAACCGTTTTCAGAAGATGCAGAAACAGAAGAGGTAGAGAACGCGGGAGACGAAGGAAACGAGAGATAAGTGGTACTCGTCGAATTGGTGATGCTATCCATGGGAGGTGCAGACAATTGTTCCCCACTTGTTCTCCTATCGCCACTCCTGGCCAACAACAAAGGCGACCCCTGTCCGATCTCTGGTCTAGGACTCAACCCCGCGAACTCGAACGGCGAATCGATTCTCGAAAGAGGAGAAGGAGGAGAAAGCAGTTCAAGACCGTGTTCATAATCAAGTAGGTCATCGAGAGGGTAAGATTGAGATAGGGACGGAATTGCATGGACATGGGGAGGTGTTTGGTAGGGAGAAACGTGTGACCCAGTGGTGGATAGCAATTGAGACGGGGGAGGGGAGAGTGTGAGAGCTGGAGGCGAAGGGTGAGACAGGAGAGGAGGTAAATGTGTAATTGAGCTATTCGATGTAGTGCTGTCGACGTTGACAGGTAGCAACGGAGCTACGCCAGCAACGGCCATGTTAGACGGACCGGATGATCGCGGCGACCGTGGAAACGATTTAGATTGGTTAACAGCGTCAGCGGCGGGCAATGGAGTTTGCGAAGGTGTAAGCAATGGGTGGGATGCAGTAAGGTCGGTCTCCAAATTCGAAAACAGTCGTTCCTCAGGCGAAGGAAGAGAACCTTCTGTTGAAGGAGTGTCCGACGGTGAATGGATTGAAGAGGCATTGTAAAGCACATGAGTGGATGTCGGTGTTCGGATGGGTGAAAGAGGCGTGTAAGGGGTAGCTCGAACGGACTTGAGAGAACGAAACAATCAGGATTCAGACTGTTTAATTGACATGCGGGAAAGGGCCTACCTGGTCTAAGAATACATGATGTTCGGTGGTCTTCGAAGTGGTCTTCTTCACTTCGATTTCAGGAGGCTTATGACCAGTCTTCAAATTCTCGCCAGCGGTTCTGATGCTCGTGGGCAGCCTACTTGGCGAGGTGGTGGGTAAGAAAGGCGTGTGTGAGACCGGTTGTATTGGCTGTGAATAATAAGACTATAAGAATTTCATGAAATTAGAGAGTGAAAGCACGGCACCTCCTTCAAAGGACCGTTATTCTTCCTTGATCGCAAATCCGATTGTTGAGTCATGTCGGTTGCAGTACTTGTACCCGTGATCCAATCATCCAACTCGATATCTCCAGGTTTGCGGCCCGGTGTCACCTCAGGGCGATCTCCACGCCGACGAATTAACAAGCCATTTTTCATGTAAGGCTGAACAGGTGTCGAAGTTCCTTTCCCCGAGCCAACGTCTGAGTAATGAGTGTCCTCGTCATCTTCCTCTGGGTGTTGGTGCACGTCTTTTCCTGCACCTCTTTGGATCCGAGCAGCTTCGGCTCTCCTCTTCCTGGCAGCTGCAAACTCTGCTTTCCATTGGTCGATGCGAGGTGCTATGTGAGGTTCGTAGACGAACTGTTCGGGTTAATTATATACATGGGCAGGAAAAGGTTGGCAAGTACTTCTTTAAAAAGGATAACAGCTCCAACAGTACCCACAATGGCGAGAACATAGACAGCCGGTGCAGGCATCCGATCCTTGGAGATCCTGTTAAATCGTCGGATAGCTACTGATTTTAGCTGTCGCAGGACTAGGTAGATTGAAAGATCAAGTAAAGACTATCTGAATAACGTTCCAAGATACAGACAAACCCAAATGGGAAAGGTACGCGGAAGATGAACTTTGGGCAGAAGGAAAAGGGTTGTGGGTAGGCAGAGACAAGTTCTGCGCAAGTCTCACGACAATATCCGGTTGAAAGGCTGTTCTCAGCCGAAGTGCCGGATGGTATTCGCTTTATTCCAGACGTCAAATGTTCAACCCTCTTGTTTTCTTTCTACCAACACCAGTCCCACTACGCCTGCTGGAATTAAACGGGTCAAGTTGGCCCAGCGTTCAGCGCTCAATCGTCACACAGAAATAATGCAGGAAGAACCGCATGAAGATATCGAAAGCCAACCTCTACTGCTTGCATCGTCTCCAGATGCTCATACGATATCCTCAGGACGGAAGCAGGAACAATGGGCTGCTTATCTCAACCAATCTGACCACCAACTAGTCACATCGCCAACCCCGTCCACCAGGACATTACTACTTTTTGCTGGAGCTATCATGATATCAATCTTGACCACAGTCTCTTTCTTTGCTTTTTGTGGCACTTTCAACTGTCTTTATACAGCAACATCTAACAAAGCCCAAACGACAATAGGATTCGCACCTCCCCAAATTCAACATTCTTGGGGAGCCTACACTCCTTACTTTCCAGTAAAACCCTACATTCCTCCTCCATCCCACTGTCATATAACCCAAGTGCGTTCCATTTATTCATCTTCTCACTGTTTCTCAGCCTTCTCTTAACAGGTCAATATCGTAGGTATACCATCCGAAAGCCTCATCAAGCGATGTTGACCCCTTCATAATGGCAGATTCAACGTCATGGAGCACGTTTTCCCACTCCTGGCGCAACTGAACGCATCAGCACCTCCCTCGCAAAATTCCAATCCGCGACCACTTATACCGATCCTCGGTTAGCATTTCTCACCAACTATACGTACGCCCTCGGAGTAGATAACTTGGTTCCATTAGGCGCCTCTCAGTTCGTACTTGATTCTTTCCTATCCCTCCAGGTGCTGATACTGAACAGATCCCAAGAATCCGGTCAAGAATCTTTCTCAAGATACTCTCGTCTCATTTCAAAAACTAATCTTCCCTTCGTCCGATCGTCTGGTGGTAAACGTGTGGTTGAATCCGCTACTAATTGGACTCTAGGTACGCTTATCTCCCTTCAACGGCCTCAAACTGTTGTAATCCATTTCAAGGTTTCTCTATCGCCAGTCATTATACGTATAATCCAGTCCTTTCAGTGATTCTGCCGGAACACGTAAATATTCTCCTAGAACGACCTTGAAACAAACAAATTCACCCATCTTCATCTTTCAACAGCTGAACGATACTCTCGATGATAAAATGTGTCCAAACGCTGGTTCATCCGATGATCAGACCGACCTTTGGAGCTCAATATACGGCGATCCCATTGCCGATCGTTTGAACGCTCAAGCACCCGGTGCCAACCTTACCGGAGAAGATATAACTAACTTGATCCAACTATGTGCATTAGAAACAGTTTCAATAGGCACTCTGAGCCCGTTCTGCGCCATATTCACACAAGCAGAATTCGCTCAATTTGAATACTGGGCCGATCTAGATAAATATTATGGAACTGGGTACGCCTTTTCATTCCTATCGAGATTTCTATCCAGAAGCACCAACCTTCCCTTTTCTGGTCTACGTAACAGATACGGACAGGCCCTCGGTCCAGTGCAAGGTGTAGGCTACATCAACGAACTCCTCGCAAGGCTCACAGGATCACCGGTCAAAGATAATACCCAGACCAATCGAACTCTAGATGCTTCACCCATCACCTTCCCGCTAAATCACACTCTATACGCTGATTTCACACACGACAACGAGATGATAGCCATTTACGCGGCAATGGGTCTCTTCAAGCAGCCGGTCCCGCTTGACCCCACGAAACCTGATCCTGAAAGGACGTGGTTCACCAGTCATCTGACCCCGTTCAGTGGACGGATGGTCACGGAACGTTTGTCGTGTCATATTATACCAACAAGTCGAACAGCCCATAGGGAGGAAGCCAGTGTTGTTTATGTTAGGATTTTGGTGGACGATGGTCTACAACCTCTCGAGTTTTGCGGGGCGAATACAGATGGGATGTGTGAGCTGGATGCTTTTGTTGAAAGCCAGGCTTATGCTAGGAATGATGGTGAGGGTGATTTTGAGAAATGCTACGCTTGAAGTTGTCGCCAACTGGTATTCGTGCACCCGGCATTAACAGCATTGTTTTAGGAAATAGATTATTTAATTGATATCCTCTACTTTCGTACCATCACAGGGAACGCACCCATAAAGGCATCTTTTTCCAAGATACCAATTCATAAATCAGTTGAACGGATTTTGGAACGCTGCAATGAAACTACTGCCCTTCGAGGATGCTGTTTCAAACGACAGTTTCCTTCGTACACAATGCCCGTCAATTCTCTCATCCCCCCTTTTTCTCAATCACTTTTTCGGGTTTCTAAACTACATATATGTCCACCTAGAGAGGTTCTTCAAAAAGACTTACACCTTCGACTATGATACAAAGCAAGGTCCATTCTCCTCATCAACTTATGGCGCATCCACCACTGAATACGATATATACCCCCTCTTAGATAAATTTCAATCTTTCCGTTTCTTGAACAAAGAGGATATAGTCTCTCAGGCAATTACGAAGGGGGTTCTATTATACCATCCTCTTGTAGTTGACCAAAAAGACAGACTTCTTCTTCTCATCATCATCAAGCTCTCCCCCAAAACCGCCTGTACATAGCGCATGGAAGAGCTCTTTCGTGAGGCGACTTTGATATCTATCGAACGTCATTCAGAAAGAGAAACAGCTCTCTGTTGTGATAGATACACCATAGATCTAGGTCGACATTTTTACATAAACGAAAAAGGAAATAGATACATAAAGCTGTTGAGCGGATTCCTGCCGCCCAAAAGGAACAAGTTACATAGGGAGTGCTAGTGAGGGATGAAGGGAAGATTAGCTACAAAAAAAAACAAGTCCTTTATAAGAGAAGAAGAGAAGAACGAATGATCATATGCATGGCTTTGTCGTGGAGGGGTGTACTAAAACGTATATGTAGTTCGTGAAATCGTGAGAACAAAGGCGGAGCGTTATTAGATGTGAAGTTTAGTAAACGTTCATGAAGGAACTTGAAGATACATAGGATGAACAACGGGAAAAGAGTGGAATGGCATGAAGAAATCTAGATGAATGGAAAGAAATAGCGATGGTACGGTACTCGATTTCATTGAAAGCAAAGATAAATAACAAGCCTCGAAAAGGGAAAAAAAATTGATGCCAGACACGAACTTACATCAAAAATCATCGCTCGGGGAACAAAGGGCCTTCTGTACTTTTATCAGCAGATTCGGAATCATATGGATCTGTAGCCCATGATCGTCCCGCATCCACAACGCCCCATACCTCAGCTTCTCCATCTGGATCGAAACCCCACCTCGCATCCAAGACACTAATACTCCTTCCATCGTTATCCACATTTCTTGCCCTATCCATTTCTTCTACCTCCCGCTCACGTTCCCAAGCTCCTAGAACTTGTTGCTGGTAGAATGATTCATGACCAGGTTGCAAGTGTGCCAGATCGTTGCCATCGTTGACAGGGCGAAAATTTAGTCCCGAAGTTGGGGTGACCGCACTTTGTGTCTGACGTTGTAGGAATGTGGACGGAAAGCCCCATGAACCACGATTAACAGTGGCGGTTGTGGCAGAAACGTTTTCATCATCGGTTTCCGAAAATGGGACAGGGGAGGATGCTGAGAATCGATCAAGGATCATCTCGGGGCGTGGAACATCTTCCATTTCTTCTTCTCCGTCAGGATAATTCCGTGGTCCAAATTCCCCAATATTTCTATCGTGTTCCTGACCCCATTCCGTGGTTTCCTCAGTACCCGCATAGAAATCACCATCGGCGCCACTGGGAAAGGCTTGCGACACCGTTGGCGGCGAGGAGACTAAGTCAATCGATGCGTCCGAATACGCTCTTTGGCGCGTGGCTGATTTTGTAGGAGGAAAGTTATACTGCGGCGTTGAGGTGACTGCATCAGGGAAGAACGTATAGATGGCGTGATCAGCGGATAACTGCGAGCTCGAAGGTTGCCAGTATTGTGGACCTTCTGGACCTCGAAGACGAGTTGAGGCGTCTGCAGCATGCAGTTTTCGTCTGTTACACGGGAGAAAAAAGCTGTCAGATGCAGCTTTGCATGGTGTATATCGAATGCCCAAAGGGTTTCCACTATATTGCAAGCCTCAATCAGAACGTGAAACAGAATATGCAGAAACGGAAACTACCAAACGGCGCAACCAACACCTTCCTTAACACATCCACATGCGTTTCGAGTAAACTTGGCAGCTTCTCGCGTGGCAAAATAACTAGCCTCAAGCGTGATTACTGAACTTGGAGCAGCGCTTCGGGCTGTCCACATCCCAACACGAGAACGAGGAGCGGCATATACGTGTACGATACTCCCACAACCTGTATTTCGTTCTATACTTTTCTTGGTTGAAGAGGAAGCCAAGGGTGGGTAAAGTGGGAGAATTGAAGGTTTAAACGGTTCAACCTCGTCATCCAAGTCAAAATTCGTAACCTTGGCGCCACAAACAAGGGTGTACACGTATTCTTCTGCTTTGTCTTGAGGCTGGGTGTAAGCTATAGTATCGTGAGGCCCATGTCGTCTGGACGAGCGTGGTCGAACTCGAGAGAAACGAGACGAAGGATCCCTATATAGATGACCTTCCAGTACTGTCTGGGAATCAGGGTCATAATCCAAGTCCCAGCTTGGTCGGTCTGCGATAATCATGGTCGGAGTTGCCGGTCTCGCAGTAGCGTAAGGGTGACCGCTAGTGCCAGTGAAAGCGCCATGGTCGATGCGCATAGCTCCTCGACGGCGTAACCGCGATGCTTCCCCTGTTCTAACTAGATCAGACAGCACTATAGAGTCGTCTGCATCCGTCGGCCTCATTAATCCTGTGGAAACTGAAGACGTGGATGACGAGGAAGTCGACGAGGTAGACCGTCTCCGGCGTGGTTCAGGTTGAGGACGATAGACCTGAGGCATGTTGAAAGGAGATATGAAAGCGATTCAGGGTTTATATATGAAAGATACGTGGATTAGATATCCGAAGAAGGTTGGATAGATGTGCTCGGTAGTCGAACGTTGGAGTCACCTAACAGCCATGCATGAAAGGCGTGTGTCACCTCATATTATGTAATTCAATTAATTACATAAGTGATCTTGTTTCTTTGCAAGTATTTGAAAACAACCATTTTTGGTAAATCACGGTAGCATTCACAAATCGCTCCACGGCCCACTCTTAGTTTTTCTCCTCTCTATGTCATTGCAATATTGACCTTGGGATTTTTGCAGGTATATAGACTCCACTCTTTCCCACCCGCGACTCTTCCCGATGTCATACCACTGCGCTTTACCAAAACGGCTGTTTTTAACAAATATACGCGTAACATTGTCAAAAATTCCAGATGGCCTAGCACATTGCTGTTCGCTTTAATGGAAATTGAGTCATCTGTGAGAAGGACAAGTTTGAACATCAACAAATCACACAAATTCACAGGTCAGAAGTTGCGGGCCCAGTCCAGGCACAAATTGGGCATACAAGGTGCACTTGGTGAACATCAACTTAAAATCCTACCGGTGTTACAGTACCAAAATACTGAAAGCGCGTGTTGACGACATGGCGTCGTGAGTGCTGCTCTTACACTGAATTATCAGCATATTCCTTACATCTTCATATTCTTGGTGGTGTAGCGGATACTACGCATACTGCATATCGACGATGGTTGGTGGCGAGTGCGAAAACCTTTGTCAGTAAATATATAAAATCAAATTTTGACCGCTCCAATTTGCAGTAATTCGGCCTTCTTACCATTGTTAGCATGTGCAATGTACATTCCCGATCCCACGTGTACTAATGATGCTAATAGCGAACATATATTCAGATAGAAATATAGTGCCTGAAGGCACTTTATCATTTAAACAGTTGATGATAATTAATTGAGGTAGGTCGAACTCCCAGTGCTCAACTCCCTCATCTTTCAACGTTCCTACCAATATACTCTTCAGCCCTTATGAGAATAGGTAATAGCCGGAAAACAAGGTTGAGGACGATTTACTACTTACTTCAAGCTTGCCAAATTTTCGACAGGGAAGTCGGTACTTATAGTAATAATGGTCAATCTCCTTGTCTACACATATACAGCCTTTATGGTCACTGCGATGACGCCTTTTGTTCACCCATATCCGAGCACTCACCACGCCCCGACTCGAAAACCACCCGCTACCGACGCATTGGTGGCTATGTTATGACTCACAAAAGTGGGCGGAGCGTCTTCTCGGGAAAGAGTTGGATCCACTTCTCGTCACTTGTGCCACACAGTTCATTAACCGAAGAATCAAGCAATACGGCACAAGAGCCAGGACCGTTGGGGAGGAGTATCGCATACATTGCATGATTGCGACTCAGGCTGCGTGGTTCAGAGGGTATGTGGGTATGCCTTTTGAGGAGATACCACAGTTCGACCCAGGCGAGCGGGAGAAAAGCGTAAGAGAATTTCTTGAAGCACAATGTGTGTATTTTTTTAGTTTTCTATCAACAGTCATAATGATGAAAAAGTGATACGTTTGGTTGATTATTTATTTCAGGTGTCGAAGATTTCCAATTTGAAACATGGCTCGATTGACGTCGCAGAGGAGGCGGACGAGGATTTATTACCAACCCGAACAGCTGAGGTCTAACCTGACTTAACCTCAGGATTCGGATGACCCGTCATGTTGGAGAATTTTTATCTTCGGAGTTTTCTTCTGCTCCTAGCCCCAAGATATATTTTAGACAGCCTCATAGCCACGTATCAGGAGATGTCGCCTTCGGAGTGAATTGTGCTATGAAATTACCTCCCTCCGGGATGTCGCTGTCCAGACCTTGCTGAATCCGAAATCGTAATACTCTCCATGTTTGCGAAGAGCAATGCGAGATGTTCAAACCAAATGAGCTACCAGCACCAATGGTCATGGGATCAGAAATAAGTTTGTCTGCAAATTTCCGTTCCAAATCTCTGTTCCTGTCTTATATTCTGCTAGAGGATGTTATGCGAGATAAATTTACTCCGTGATATACAAAGGAGGATTTAGCAACGAAAACGGCTCAAAATCGTTAAAGCTGAACAGTGAATACGGCCTATTGATTAAATGGGTCATCGTTATGGGGTAGGATGAACTTCAGCTAACAAAGCACCGACCGTCTACAAGCTTAACAAGAAATGGAGTCCTAAGCATTCGACTGCTTGAAATTGTAACACAGGACATTGAGAAGGTTGCCAACGATCCACTGCAACTAAATAAAGCAGAGACACACAGAATGCTCCTTCATATGGAAGGGAAGCCATATCCACGGTAGGTCATAATTTCAGAAATTATAACTTTTGATCCTCTGTTAGATAACTTTCCATATCTCTAGGGATCTTGTCTGAGAGGTTCTCGCGACCCATGCACCTGAAGGTTTAGCTCATCGTTTTCCTGGAACACATTGTATCCGTCGCTGGACCCTGCAAGCCAACACCATGCTGACGGACATGAAAGCCTGTGAGAAATCTATCCACAAAGGCTCAATGTTTGGTAGGCAAACGATTATACATTAATATCTATACCTATACACGAAAGGCTAGGTAATATGTATAAGTAAACCGTAGAAATAAAGTACATAAGTATCTCAATGAAAGGGAATGGAATATATAAAGGAATAAAAGAAAGTCAATCTGGATTGCGATGAAAAACATGGCTGTGAGTCTTTCATATCAAGGTCATGCTGTGCTAACCAGGATATCTAATCTAGTCGTCCTTCATGGATAAGGGGTATTACTATCTTCGCACATCAGACTGGGTTGCGGTATAATTCATCTTGTGTTTTCTACAACCAGTCATTGGACTTTAAAACAGTTCTGCTTTGCACCTGTGGTCGTTTTGTTCCTGTTTTTTTTTTTTTTGACTCCGGTTTTTTTCTCCTTCGGATCTCTCCCTCAGATCTAGAGCTAAGATTAGCAATGCACTTGATGGTAACCCAGGAGACAGACGTTGCCATCGATTACGCTGGCAAATCTTCCATTATTGTGGTAGCTTTTTAGTTGTACTACATATGTATAATTTATTGTTGATCCTATCTCTCATACCCACTCAACTTCACGTAGTTTCGGGCATCAACTGGGAGTTACGAATATGGTCACGCGGAAATCAGGAGTGAAAATCCTGCTTACGGCACAAGGTGACAGCGCCAAAGGCGTGTACACTGTATCAGGAGTTCAAACTCAGCTGTACAGGACCTTGTACTTACGTATACTATTTACCGTTTGGAACCTGTCAAATGGCCCCAAGGCTTGCTTTTTCCTCCCGTCAACTCAATCGCAGGTCATCCCAACCTGTTGACGCGCTGACGCTCGTACTATGGCTCGTTTGGTACTTATCGATGACACGAATCCAAGTATTAAATATTCCGGCCCTTGGTTTACAGCTCAAAACACACAGGCTAATACAGGGAATTTTGGACCCCCTTTTCAAAGTACTTTACATGGCGTCAATGTCGATGCAAACTTTTCCTTTTCTTTCAGCGGTACGTCCCCATGGTTGGTTTGCTTTAGAGCCTTTTCTTTACTCCATTGTCGTTTTCAGGATCGTCAGTCACTGTTCTCGGGACAAGTATAACAACAAATGCTTCTGGGAGCCAAGTTCCAACCTGGGAGTGTTTTGTCGACAACAATAGCATCGGTTGGAACACTGTGTTACAATTTGCCGAAAACAACTGGGTCTTTTGCCAAAATGACAAGTTACAAGATGGACCCCATGTGCTTAGCGTGCAAGCAAAAGTTTCGAACCAGCAAACCTTTTGGTTCGATCAGATTCAGTATCATCCATCCTCCAATGTCTCACTGGACCAATCAGTTCTACGTGTCGATTCAACAGACACAGTGCTGAAGTATAGTTCCGGATGGCAAAACCTGGACAGTATCGTGCATTATACTCAGACCGCAGGTTCCACACTTACATACCAGTTCTCTGGTACGTAATTGGTAAATTAACCTCGTCTTAATGCTGTGAAGGTCAACGCTTGTTGGTTTTTAGGTACTTCCCTCACCGGAGTTGGTTTTGTTCCTGGCCATTTCCCCCTCAATGCGTCGTCAGCGACATACTCCGTTGACGGTCAAACTCCGAACAATTTTCTTGTTCCAGCCTTGAGCTCTACTGATGCAATGGAGCACTATAATCAAATATTATTTCAAACTGGCCAATTGTCTGCTGGACAACACATGCTCGTAGTTACGCATCAAGGCAATTCTGGCACAGCGCCCCTTGCAATCGACTACTTTGTTCTTCAGAGTGCACCGTCCTCTTCGACGTCTTCTTCAAGCAACGCTCCTACCCATACCGACGGTACCTCCATCTCTTCCAGCGTTCCATCAATTAGCTCGACCAGTTCCCCGACTACCATGACGCCTACAGGAGCTATCGTCGGTGGCGTTATAGGCGGGCTCGTCCTCCTCTCGCTTCTCCTAATTCTGTTCCTCTTCATTCGCAGACGTAACAGTCGGAGAACACAGGCACCGGGCGAGAAGTCATACGTTGACATTCCTTATGATATCGTGGACCCTTTCACTGCCCCGCCTAGGCATCCCCGCCTATCCCCCACTTTGCCATCCCAGACCTACACTTCTAAAGCCCATTTACTTACTTCTCAGTCCGTCGTTAACAACTTCGCCCACGGTAATCCACCCCCTGGTGCCCCGGGCACGTCCAGCAAAGTGACATCCACGTTTCGCTCAACTGATACCCCAGGCTCTGTATCGGGTGGTGGAATCCCAGCTTTGACTACACTACACAATCACTCTTCACCATCGATCACCTCGCCTTCATCTCGTCCGCCTCTTCCTGGGTCGCAAGCTAATCTCATCGATGGTTCGACGGCTGAAGCTCGAGAGGCGGAAACGAACCGACGATCAGCGTCTCCACGAGACGGCGATGCTAGATTTTTGCGACATGAGGACAGTGGTATTCGCCTGCCACCCGTTGAAGGCAATGTTGTCGAATTACCTCCATTGTACACGCCTGGTTGACGTCGCTACGTTTTTAACCTAAATTATGTTTTGAATCTTTTGCTGTCTTTTCTCTTTTTTTCCTTTCCCGGCAACATCTTTTTTCCTCCAGGAACACTCTTTATATGTTTAGGACTGCATGAGTTCCACTTACAAATGACGCACTTACCTTCTTTTTTCAATATTTGTAGATTGTCAAGTACATCAGCACGGATTTTTTGAATCGAGACATTACAAGCTGTATGCAGAACTCGCCACTTTTTCGCAAATGCTTCCGTTTTTGGTTTAGTAAACAATGACGCGCACCCCACCATCGCTTGTATCTACGGCCCCGCCTTTGTACTATCAACTATGTCATTGCAATATATGCAAGCATGGACCCTAGTGATCTCTGGGTTTTCTGTGGTTGTCTCGACAGTATAAAGAGGTAGTATAGTGATAGTTCCGGGGCATTGTACAAAGGGAATTAGGGAGGAATGGATTGTATGCTAGGGTAAGAGCTCTGTGGCCGAAGTAACGGGTGCTCATTAGTAAAGTAACAAGGCTGGTAAAATGGGACAGATAGTCCAACGGTTGTGCCGTGTGCAATTCCGGCGTGTTCCAGTTTTATCCAGTTTGTTACAAGCTCATATATGACTGAAAAAGAAAGGAGATGACAAGAAGAGAAAAAAGCATGTTTTCGGGCTATTGACTATCTCTAATTCTACAAGATTTCTTTCAAAATCTTTGCATATTGCTATGTATTCTAGGTCTGCACATTCGAATCTGCAAAATGTCTTGCCTCTAGATCTGGATTTGCAGCTCTGGTATCCCTTTGCATGTGATAGTATTTTTTTTGGTTCTGTTAACTCAGTTTAGCTACTATTCGAGATTCTGGCTGGCCATCCCGTAGATTGGGTGTGGGTGAGGTTAGTTTTTGGGTTGCGCGTCACGACTCAACGATTGAGTCGTGACGTGCATAACCTCACCCTTACCCTTTTTTCGAACGAATTGGATCGTTGGTTTCCGGGGCCCAGCACATACTAGCCCAAATTTGAGATACTAGACCTCGTTAGATAAGTACAACATACTATGCCTGCTGCTTTGGAAATTGACGCGCAGGGTATCATCCCATGATTAGCTGGTAGGTCCATTTTCTTGTATTTTCAACCAGTGGATTCCGAGTCGATATGGACCATGGATATATAATTTAGAGGCTTTTGATTTAAACAATGATTATAATGGCGACTTTGACTGTCTTGCTGAATGTGAAAGTATGGAGAGAGGCTTTGATACCAATCTCGATTCAACTAAAACACACGAAAACTATCAGAGATTCGACTGGATACAAAAAGGGTCATGCTAGAGAAGTTGCGCTGAAAGCTGAACTATGCGCTGTGGGCTGGACAATCCAGACATATTCCAGGACCGGGGGTAGGATACCTTCCTGTTACATTGTGCAGTCCCTTCATCTGTATAATCTGTCTGAACACCTCGAATGCGACAACTGGCTGATAGGAAGGCTGTAAAGAGCAATTGATATCAAAGAGCTTCATCCTGTCACTATTTTCACTCACTATTTCATGACCGGCATTGTAAATGACACTGGATCAAGTATTTTTAGCTGGTAAAACAGACAGGTGCAAGAAACACATGACTCACGCCCAAGAAAAGTTATCAAGGTTTTTGACTTGGCCAACAGCCTTATTGTTGATCGTCATTTCCTTGGGCAGCAACGCAGCAAACTTCTTTTTCCCGTACCAATCCATGGCATGGACAGTTACGTTCCCACCTAGCCAATTGCAGCTGAGGCGACTCGGGTGAGTAAGGTTATGTGTGATATCAATGAGGGTATACGCACTTGATGTCAGCGTCACCGGCCTGAGAGATCCTATGTAAGTCCCTGCTATTAGAGCATATTATGACATACCCATATAAGGGTCCGTAACTTCGAGTTAACAAGGTTTTGGAGTTGTTTCAAGCCCGATCTGGCGTCCTGCTCAGGATTCAATGCTGATTACAAGTGGAGACGAAATGAGAGGAAATCACATCGCCAGTCGTGTTAAACATTGCTTCAACAGGGTCAGACGAAAGCACGAAGGAGACTTCAGCGCCAATGGCTTTCCGCACCGACTCCGAGTTGAGGTATTGCTGGAAGAAATCATAGGGACATGGCGTAGATGTATCCTTCTGCCTGAGATCATATTCATAATATCCCTTGTGTGCCCATCTTTCAATGTTTTGCCGCTGAAACGGAAGAATTAGATAAACTGGCCAAGATTACCCTGATACGCAGGAAGCGGAGCACTTGCACAGTACACATCTGCTGCGTAGCAGACACCATCTGAGACAGAGAAATTTCCCAATGCAGAGCATCCTTGGAGCAGGTCTCTGCACCCGCCGAGTCCATAATAAGCCTCGGTCATTGCGTTTATGGTGTCTGGCTCTTGCAAAGGACCGTATCGGGGGGCATAGGTTGCGAAGTCAATGAAGGCTTTGTTTGCAATAAGTGGATCAAACCAGCCGCTAGTGTCATCAGACATTCAGCGGTAGATATACAAGATTTTAAACCCGAACTCACTTGTTTATCAACAAGGCATCGAATTCGACCCTGATCGACCCTGACAGCCTTCCTTGATCGATTAATTTGTTTTGTTCATTAAAGTAGGTCACGAAAGCGGGTCCATAGCGACCGCCATAGCTCTCAGTGGCAAACACAAGCCTAAAAAAAAGAAGTTCTGCTCATGCAACAGTGTTTAGGATGAAAGTCCGCACTCTCGGTTCTGGAAGTGTTTGAATTCGTCGCTTGAGAATAGGACTTGAAAAACCTCCCAGAGAAACGGAGCCGCAGAATCCGTGCTGTTCGCAACTAAAGTTCCATGGGAGAATCCTACACCGATAGGTTGATCTATATATATGACTGGCAAGCAGGTGTTACACCTTTTGTATATAATTGATGAAGTAAGTCGTCTTACTATTGCTGATATTGTTCCAACTGTTGAAGCAACATTAGACAGTTCTTGCGTTGCTTCTTCAGAAGACTGACCTATATTTGTTTATCACTGTCGTTTTGTTGTCCGGATTTACATAGCAAGGTCCATTTTCTACGATCTAGCAGTGAATGGGAAGGTAATAAAAACTTACCAAGCCGCGCACACCTTGGAAAAGTCCAATCATGGACGAAGCCCCAGGGCCGCCATTTAGCCTATATAAAGAGGAATGCGTGTTTCCATGGACCGTCAAGTTGTGATCAAGAGCGACAAAACAAACCAAAGTGTGAGGGGCGCCGTTTCTGGGGATGAGCGTGATTCAAAGAACCAGAACCACTATCGAATAATGGTTGTGGAGTAGAATAATAACCTTGCAATCAACTCACCATCGACATATTTTGCCCTACTGTGATGTAGCCCGACTTCTGATTCACTCCGGGCATTGTCTCGCAGATATTGCTGTTGGACTTGTACCGGAGCCTTCCATTTACGATTGTAGGATTTGAGATGAGCGGACTCTGATCAAAATACCTATTAGTGGGGAGGAGGTTGGCAAAAACCAGCGCTGCACAAGAAATAGCTCCTAGAATGCGATACAACATCACGGAACGATTGGGTCAAAAGCTATGCTGAAATTTGATGGGTGAAATTGAAATTAGGGTGAAATGAGAACGAACAGTCAGGTTCTGGGTGTAGATTTGGTCCTTGTTCTTGTGGGAGCATAACGAACGCGTGTCCAATTATTTTCATCCCTGCTTCAAATTTGCCTAACACTTTACGAATTGGACACCTCGATTGGAAAACACAATTGGGGTCGCGGGTTCTGGGATAAGTGATGGGATCCATATGGGTTACTCAGTTTCTAACGGTGGATTCTGATTCATCCATAATCACGCATCAGAAACGAGACAATTCGAGATTGATTCGAGAAGGCGCTAGGTCCTTGTTCGTTTCTTTCTGGTCTCGTCGAAATCTTCTTTTGCAGGGGAACCAAAGGGAGGACCTTGATAGCTATCTTGTATCCTTATCCATGGACCATATCGTCATCCTACCCAGCGGGAGGTCCGCGTGTGACCATCTCAGAACACCTTTACTATGTTGGGTCACCTGTTCGGCAGTTGGTCGAGTCACAGATCATATCTTATGGTATCGAGTAATATTTAAACTCCGCTGATCTGATTGGTGAGTCGTCACATCGTTTGTTGCGGCTAAATTAGCTTGAATTCAGAATTTAAACAAAATACGCAAGAATTCCGGATGCTGTATTAAATCTCCGTTGAATTGACTGAACAAGGCTCACGTAAATTCTAAATCGCTGAGGACATTCCAGTCTCATAATTCATTTGCCCAATACCAATGCCTCTGCAGTCCCAACTCGGAGTCTGCTTGT
>Ga0193743_1000821_pt1 | contig 24317 bp, 24 predicted proteins | sample L2c2metaG_FD_143038 | JGI IMG/M metagenome (GOLD analysis project Ga0193743, IMG submission 143038) | Soil microbial communities from a riparian zone of the East river system, Colorado, United States - L2c2 | ecosystem: Environmental > Terrestrial > Soil > Riparian zone | place: USA: East River...
GGGGGGGGGGGGGGGGGGGGGGGGGGGGGGGGGGGGGGGGGGGGGGGGGGGGGGGGGGGGGGGGGGGGGGGGGGGGGGGGGGGGGGGGGGGGGGGGGGGGGGGGGTTATGGCGCTTGGAAAGAGATATGCCAGTTATGCGTGCCGACCTTTCTATAGATGAACAGGTCAAGAAATATAGAAAGTGAGATGGAATGAAGATGTACAAATGATTATGTTTTGATATGAAAGTTGAATGATGATGATGACGAACTTGGGGTGGGGATGGGAGAAAAGAGGCCAAGAAAGTACAAGAATGACAAGATCCAGCAAACGCTTAGAACACAAGAGAAAAATGAACATAGATAAATTAGACAAAAAGTTTGGCGTCCAATCCAGCCGAAAAATCCAAAACGACAATCTTTTGATCATGAGAGGCACTGGCACAAAAAAAAAGGGTAAATGGTAATGAGTTACAACAAAAGTAAAAAAAAAATTCCGCGCGATATATTACCCACCTAACAATCCGTGCAACATCAAATTTGACATCGAAAATGTGGCTGTTATGGGTGCCTCGGAATTCACGCACCAGTTTCCCTGCAAGACGATATATCAGCACATGTATCGACCAATCAATCAAACGCGGTATTTCCCAGGCAACAGGAAAGAAGTTCGGGTTGTTAGACTTGAAGCACTCACCAGTTCCCAAATCCCATAGTTTAACACTCTTGTCATAACTCACGCTTACAAGACGTCCACTGCGGGGGTCAAATGACAACGCTCGGACAAGGGCCTTGTGTCCCACCAACGTTCGAAGGCATTCGCCCGTTGCTGCACTCCAAACTTTGATTTTGTAGTCGTCGTAACCAGATACGATGAGATCGTCCTTAAAAATAAAATACGAGATGTGGCTAACTCTTTTGAACCGTGCCAAAAAGGACACACCTTAAATTCTATACAAGCGAGACTACGATCGTGACCCTCAAACGTCCTGAGACGCTCTCCACTCGCAATGTCCCACAAGATCATCTTTCCATCCCCACTGGCACTGACCTAAGCATACGATAGAGAAGAAGAAAGATGGCTGTCAGTTGCACTTCTTTTGAATTAGGTCAATTACGAACCACTTTGCCACTCTGCAGCCCGATGGCATTCACAGGACCTTCATGACCACGCAGGGTACAGTGTAAACCGAGGGTTTTACGATCCCAAACACGAATCACGGCATCCTTGGAACTGTAGGGGTAGACGTGTTAATAAAGGCGAAAGTGCTGAAATGACAAAGATACACACCAGCTGACAATCCATTGCTTGTCAATCCTCAAATCCAAAACTCCACCAGAGTGTCCTTTGAGAACCGCCCTGACTTCAGCTGTGACCTGCCTCTCCCCGTCATCATCAACGTGTATCTGGTTGGAGTAATCGTCCATATCTGAATCGTGCTCCACGACAGGACCCAAGCCTAGATCCCATACACAAACGGAACAATCACTGCTGCCGCTGACCATAAAACCTTTCCTTGATCTCCTTCCTTTTCTCCTTCCACTTGCCAAATCATCCCGCTGGCCAAAGCGGCCAGGACTCTCACCATCAGCCTCCCAATTAAAACTACCATCGCCATTGAAATCAGAATCTTCACCAACCCAGTTCCGATCCCAATCACCCTCGAATTTCAAGCAAAGCACACTCCCGTGATGCACACCCACGAAGGTTGCAAGCAGCGCCCCTGTGCGTAAACTCCAGACTTTAATCGTCCGGTCTCGTGAACCAGTGATGATACGCCTCGAGTCAAATTCAAGACAATAAACGCTAAAACATACACACGATTATTCAGTTCGAGGGGTCCAGAGAAAAAAAGACAAAGCAGTTCTGCTTTACCTATTGAAGTGTCCACCGATCCTCATTAACTTCGGTTCCCAATCCTTATTCTTATGAGCTCCGAGGTCCTTGCTGCTCGCAGGAAGAAAGCTAGAGCTGTCCGGGCCCCGTCCGAGTCGAGTAGTAGTATCGGTATCTCTGAATATAGGACCATATGTGGCACCTGACCAACGTAAATCCAGTTCCAACCTGTCTCGGTACAGGATCCGCCAGTCAAGCTGGAGAGGGGCACTGGTCATAGGGGGTGTACTGCCTGATACAGGTGTCGAAGCCGAGAACCCTAGTACGCGTTTTGCTTTTGCACCAATATCAACCATGTCTAAATCCCATGTCGTACCAAGAGTCTTTCTTACATTCCTCGTCCTCTCATGATTGTTAGGCGATGCACGTCTTAAATCGGCTTTCCATCTACCGAGAAACAATGCTCTCCAGACAGCATTATCGCTGGCCAGGCGGCACCATGTGCGTGAGACTAATCTACACGCAAGAAGGGCACGAAGGGCAACTTGTGGTTCTGCATCAACTTCGTTGATGATGGTGCTGCTTCTACCAGGAGATACTGGGGGGATTGCATAATCGTTAGAGACGTGTTTCGCATTCGATGGACAAAGGAGCGTAAGGATATGCAGAGATAGTTCTGGTGGAAGGAGGTAAAGGATATCTAGCGGAGATTGTTACGTGTTAGCCTGCATGGTTTTATCCATAAGAATGTACGAACCAATTCCAGTAATAGCCCTAGCATCGATAAAACATGCTTCGTCGTCGATTAACTCACCTTCCTCTCCATCTAATGGAGGTAGCTCGGAGTAATTGATTGAATCACTCAAGTCGCGACGACTATTGTTCCCAGATCGAACGGCGAAAAATCCTCCAGCTTTAGATTGACCTTTGCCTTTGTTCGTGTTCCGGTAAACAGGTGAATGCCTCCCATTACTAGTTCCATTATTAGTATACGAAGATTGGGAAGGCAGATGACGGGGCGGGGCAGAGGGCGAGACAGCTCTTGAAGAAGGCATAGAAGGAGGCGGCGTAGCTATTACGTTCGCAGAAAATGAGAAGTTCATTACGCTTCGACTCGGGGAGGAAAGAGCATCCCACAAGCGAGGAAGAAATGCTTTGAAAGAATTTTGGGGTATCGTAGGTAGTGGGTTGTTATTCGACATCCCACCCCAGCCTGTGCTGCTAGTGTTAGCATACATGGGACGTCCGCGCGAGAATCCGAGGCCCGCCATGGGTGATGAAATTAGCCTTGGTTGGGTTGAAGCATAGCCTCCCGGAATAAACGGATTTGCTTCGACATCGTCAGGATCGACGTTGATGATAGAAAAGTCTACCGTAGGTACCGGAGAGGCCGGTCTCATGGATATAGGATGTGGACTAGAGTCAATTTGCGTAGAGTCTGACTCGAAGTGCGGCAAAGGTTCAGCAGTAGTAAGAAAGGGAGAGCCAAGAACGGTAGAGAGTAAGCGAGAAAAGTGGGGATCCACTGGGCGCGGGGGTGTTATGGGCGATGTTGGCCGGGTAAAAGGATCAGGTCTGACGTTGAAGGGCATTGCCGAGGACGATGCCGTTCGTTGATGGCGGTTGTAAGGATGGACGTCGTACGAGCTCGCAGTACGGCGTGAAATTGGTCTGACTCTAGATGTCAACGGCGGTGCTGGCAGTGTGGAAGAGCGGCTCGAGGACGCCATGGACGACGAGCAACCCCTTAGTGGTGGTTAGCCTCAGGGGTTTGAAGACAATTGGCTTCAAAACGCGCCTAAAAAGTCCCGTGATGGGATACAACATGCGCATACAACGCGTCATTTAAGTACTTATTGGCCAACACGCGTCTGAGGCATCATGCACGCAGCCCTCTTGAATATCTCCATACGTTTCGAGGACAAATCTGTAATTTCTACTCGAAACATAATAGTTGTCCTACTTAAATATATAGCCTCCGCACGGGGGCGTGTCCGACCGCGGAAAGTCTATGTGTTTTGAGCCTTACAGATTGCTTACACACGCTAGAAATTAGAACTGAAATCGAACCGAAGTTTGACTACTAATGGTATATTTAATGAGGTGACTGTGACATATTATGGGAAAATCCCGAATTTGCCGATGGCCAATTTGACTCTCATTCACTAAAATAGCTCGTCAGCTATATCATTCTGAACGGCACAGGGCGCTCCGACCAGCGGTCCTGATAAAATCAACTTGGCGTCTACGGTTGACGGACAGATTGCACGGAAGACATTGCCAATCACGTTGTCAATATTGAATTGATTCGGAATCATTTTTAAATCCTAGATAAGCAGTTTATTTATTTCAAGCGCGAAAGGCCTTGGATAAATCAATAACCGTTGTAACGCGCAGGGTACCAATATTAAAGTAATAGTTAGCCAGAAAAAAAGCATTTGAGCCCTCTGGGTGCATCATCATCATGGGCGTCAACTTACAGCTTTAAAAGTTTTGGAAAAAATTATGATCTAAGTCACAGAAGCGCCAAGTTACTTGCCAAATGGCTTTCTTAGACGGTCAGTCTCCTTCAAGTTATTTAGGATCAATGTAGGGGTGCGGCGAAAGTCAAGTCACAAGGATGATCAACCCCCTAGAACAGGATAACTTCGATCAGGATGTGATCAGTGAAACAAGGATAATATCCCTCAAACTTAAATTGCTGCTAAATCGCTCGTAATGTAAAAACCATCATTATGCGTGTCTAAAAACCATTCATCAAAAAACCTAGTAAGATATGTCTAAGTAACTGTACCGAGCAAAAGCAATACATAAAGCAATTTCGGACGCGATGAGAATATCACCGGCGTTCTTGGCGTTCACTAGCATAGAGGGAGGGATCGACGCCTGCAGCATAAACATCAAGAGCAGTGGCCAGCGTAGCATATAGCGTACTACCACCCTCCAGATATGATAAAATGACAGGGGGGACATTCTGAGTGCAAGTTTCAATAATTGTACCTAAATGTGAAGGCGAAACACTACCCACAGATTGTCCAGGAGGATTCTTTATCCAATGGAAAATGTCACTGCAATCTGTTCTGAGCCGGGACCAAATAGCAAGGTATAGGCTTAGACCAGATTCTGAGGTAAGAAGTTGGTCTAGAGAAAATGCGGAGAGCATGGTATGTGCAGTAGCAACAGGATCTGTGCGACTCTGACGCAACTGCGCGGCGTATTGGGCATGTGCAACTTCATTTCGCTTGCCTAGGAAATACGAGACGCGGAGTAAGTACCCTTCGAGGACGTAAGCAATTAGAGAAACCACGCACGATCTAGCTGCTCATAGGCCTTGCCAATATTACTCAAGTCACCACTCAAGGTCTAAAGACGAATATTCAATGATAATACAGTACCCATGTTTAACACTTACGATGTGCTTGCGAAATAGTTTAGATCTTCCACCAGTCCGTCCCGCCGATGATACCAATCGAACTGAATTAAACATGAGGTGCGTGATATCTGCGCTCGACAATTCCCCTGTCTTTGAGAACCGTCAGATGAAACGTTAGCTTATAAAACGAAGGGATTTACCACAAGGAAAAGGCTATACATGCCAAGGAGTTAAATGTCCCTGTTTCAATATGAGAGTCAAACTAGTCCTTACCATTGAATGTGCTTTTCCAGCTCGGACATTCTAAGTGACAGATCGCACATTTCTTTTTGGCCACTTATGGGATGCCAACTCACGAGTTTGGCGAATTCGTTCGAGAACCCAGATAACAGAGTGCTCAGTCTCATGGTGCGTTCAACTAGGGATCTCGTCAACGCAGCATGCTCGGCCGAAATCTAAACGAGTAAATTTCAGATAATCACGATGAGCATATCAAGTTTCACTGACTGTCATGTAGGATTGCAACACTTGAAGACTTTCTCGATGATAGTGGGACTTTCCTCCTGATCTCCCATCGGTATTCCGCGCTGCCATTGGCAAAACCGCGGTGCAGAAGACTAAATGATAGGTAGTCACATCAGTACGGGAGCAGATAAAGAAGCTTTTAAGTACACAGTAAAAAAAGGCTCACGCTTTAAGCGTCCGGAAATTACTCCAGCGTTCGTGCGAAATTGCCAAAGTAGTTCAGCCACGTCCTGTAACGGTCCGCATATCAACAGTCAGCAACGTGGAAGATTTTTAGTCATATAGCACGATGCGTGGATACCTTGCGCATCGATTCCCATCTCGGTTTGAGTGGAGCAGTATGCCTCAGGAGGTCGAGAGTGTGCATTTGTTTCGCTATGGAATCAAACTTGTCCATCAGCGTGCTCATTGCATGAGCGAGTTTGCTGCAAGCATCGTTGATATCGTCTTGAACATCCTTGTCAACGAATGTGCTGACGCCATCTGAGTAGGACATCGGTTTGGACAGAGTCGTAGACGAATAGGACATCTTGCAAGAAAGGGTGTGTAGCCTGCAAATTTTCTAGAGAGCTTGACCTCCTCCATTCCTACTTATAGTTTTAATTCCCGGATTTATAGGGAATTCAATGGAGTCAAGAGTTCTCCCCGAGGGGTGTGCCCAGCCGGGATCAATGACTGTTTGGGAATTGGGCTGTGTAGGTGCTCGAACGCGGGTCAGTCCGCTGGCGGAGTGAATGAGGCAACGTATGCTTAAGATCGTGAATGCTGTCATGAAGTAGGTACCTAATGGGCTCAGGGGAGAAAGATTGCGGGTTAGTAATCCCGTGGCTTATTTTCTCAAGTCGCCCGCAAGATGATGTAAATGCGTACCTCGTACTAGCCGATCTCTCATACCTGTCCAACTCCATGCTTCCATCAAGCTCTCCACAACATTTCGATTCTTCTGATCTTCTGTACATCTACAGGAACTCGTAAGAAGATTCTTATGTTTCTCCACAAGTCCAAGAAATTGCATCTTGTAGTGAAGCTCTCCTTGGCTTGCTCTTGATTTTTTTGCCTGATTGGATCAAGTTTGTGGCTAGTCACTGGTCACCCAACGACATACGATCTCATACGATGCTCGCGCCGTGAGCTACGGACATCATTGACATCATTCTAAGTATCAACAAAACAAAAAAAAAGCGCTCAGCCCCGAGATCATGATCGAGTAGTAGTACTTAAGCTGCAATTGGCCAGCTATTAATCATCGGGTTGTCAATGCTGGATCTCTCTATGCGTACATGCATTACAGGTTTCTTGAAAATGAGGACTGGTGCCCGCGCGGGCCAATGGAACCTTCAAGTTCCGATTAGTTTATTTTATATATTTCCGTATTATGACTGTGCGGCGGCCTTCGGCTGGCCTATGAGATTACTCGCCATACAGTTCATACAATTCTCAAGTTTTTTTTTCTCGGAGTATGTAATAGGCAGACTCAACGGATCGCAGAAAACAATCAATTGAATTCAATCAACGGAACAAGCGGCGTCGGTGTCCGTCTGTCCCGAATATTTGGTCTGCCAGGATAATTTTGAAGTGTGATGGGCAGCCTGGCTATGCTAGTTGCTCAGCACTTTACCCAATCTACATGCGCCTCTCGTCATCACAAAGCTTGGAGTAAGATGCTATGTAAGAATGGACGCTAAACGTTAACATACGGCTGATAGTGACCATGGTGTATTCAAGCTCAAGATTGATCCGGGATTGGAATATGTCATATTCCAAGATAGACCATTCTAAAACTAGTCGCTTAGTGAGGACTCGGACGAAGAAACACGAGGCGCCATGATACCAGTAGATTCAACCAGTGTGATGTCGCATCTTGGGCATTACCAACAGATACTATACCGGATGAATGTCATGGATATCTATATATGTCACTTGCCCAATGTGATTACACCTACTTAGTGCTTACAACGATGCCAAAACTTCTTGAAAAATGCTTGACAGCTGATGCAACGCATGTGTCTGCCAACCCAGTAAAACTTTATAATATGATTTGCACCAGACAACTGTAATAATACCGTGGCTGAGCTCCGCCCACAAGATCATGTCATAAATTTGCATCTGCCGATGATACCGGGAATGAGCAGTTCTCCAAAGAGTAATTTAGACTGAATTTAGATAGAGCGCTTGAGAACATTGACTCTCGTTTATTTTTGCATGTCAGTGTCTCTACTAGCAGAAAGAAAAGGTGCCGAGTCCTGGCTTGGTCTTGATATAAGGTTCATGTCGACCATGTCGAAATCTTGAGTCTAGTATAAACGTAAGTAAATGGAGGATCACGCAGATATGTCCTAAGATACTTTTTGGTGTTGCCAAGTTGCAAACCCAATGGCAAAATTGATCAAGCCATTGCTGACGAATCTAGCGCTAACTTACAGTAAGACCAATACGCGCTTGTCGGACTGATCGGGTATTTAGTCGCCAGGCTATTTAAACTGCCGGGTTGACTTCCCTGGGCCAGGGCTTTAGGAAAAAAAGCTTTCAAATCCTCCGTTCTTTCCTAGGATGACTTGTCTATCTGGAGGGCGATTTAGTGATAGTTCAATTTCACAATTTTCAGATTAAAGCAGGACCGGGGACAGCTACCATGACAAACCGAAAATCAATTTCACTGAACTATAATGGCCTATCTGTCCGTCATTTCCAGTCCATCAAGTTCTTCATGCCCGGATCTGCAGTATGATGTGTGGAATGTTATGTTGTGTGGCGCTCTATAGCCACGTCAGACTTTGCCGATTTGAACTTAGGTGTGTATATAGCGCACAAGTCGCCACACTATACAGATCTTGGAACATTCAAGTTCCATGGCTTTGATCTGGACGATACCCTAGAAGCTTTGCTCACCATCTTGAACCCATTAGAATATCGATCGTCGGTATGGTTGGTTGACCGACGACAACATTGTCATGTGTACATAGCCCCGACAAACTCTCATGAACGGACCTCGAAGCCAACCGAGCGCTTGCCTCTCAGTGAGTTATTAGGCTGAAGAACTTTTGTCAATGGGAGAATGTCAATCACAAATAAGATGAGGTTTCGATTCACACGAGAACGACGGTACCAAGTGTAATATTGACGATGATGTATATGAACCAGATATTCAAGGAGGGGGTGGGCGCTTGAAAGACTGAAAAATGACATGAAAGCTACTGTTCAAGTTTGTTAGGTAGTATTTGTGGGTGATTGTCGCCCCAAAAAAGGGAAAGGTTAGTGACCGTGCACCAATGTGACGGTGATCCACCAAACGCGACGCGACTTGTCACACAATCACCTCCATGTCGGAGACGCCAGCGGATTCTCCAGCGCCAAGACGCTCTCAGAGAGATAAGAAAGTTGTAAAACCTTTCACAACAGGTGCGTTAAGACTCCAAAAATTAACAATGTCAGACTAATCTCAGCCTTGAACTCAGTCGCAACCTCTTCTGCTGCCAGGAAGCGCAAACACAACGAGAGCGACACAGAAGACGATACACCCCATGTCACGGACTCAGAGGGTGTAGACAAGCTTGCTAATAATGACGAGGGCGACCCCGATGAGGACGAGGAGGAATACAGGTCTCCGAAAACTAAAGCCACCACTGCTGGTCGAAAAGGGAAAGGTAAATCATCTCCGAAAAAGAAAGCAGGTCCACCGGCCAAGAAACCTAGAACCGAAAAGGCCACGATACCCAAGACATCCAAATTATCGACGCGTAAAGGAAGGAAGGCGAAAGAAGGGGAAGACACCTATGATCCTGAGCAAGTCGCGAAGGATACTAAAATTTCTGCTGATAACCCGCTATTTAGTGAGTAAAATTCAATTGGACATTTCCACTTCTAATCTGTATACCTCAGATGCAATTATGAACCCTGCTTCTCCTCTACAATCAAGCGCTGAAGATTTTCTCGATTCTCTCCAGCAATCCCCAGGTTCAGCTTTAGCCGAACTTATCAATCTGGTTCTCCGCTCTTGCGGTTGTAATGATTCTGTAAATGCTGACGAAGCTGTTGATTTTGATGGTATCGTTAGCACCTTGGATGATTTCACAGAATCTCTCAAACAGGTGTGCAAATGCGTTCCTATTTACCCCCTGCCTGACGCTCATTATTCATTTCTAGGAAAATTCCCCTGTTTACCCTTTAACCTCGAAACTCCCTGTATTCAAACAGTTCCGCAAATCCCTCTCGGAATGGATCGAACGTCTCATAATCTCCGCTTCTGACTTGGGTGTATTGTATTCAACCCAAATGGTGGATACGCTTCAACAATGGGTTGTTTCAATGTCGTCGTCTCAGATTCGTAGTTTCAGACATACTGCGACTGTCATCGCATTGGAAACCGAAACCGCACTCTGTGACGTTGCGGCTGCCGTTGAGAAGGAGGCTTTGGTGGTCGCACGACAGCGAGAAGGTGAGAAAAAGCGGAAGGGATCCAAAGGAGGACACGTTCGCGACAAGGAGCTAGAAAAAAAGGCACACGAGATCAGTAAAAGGCAGAAAAAACTTGCGTCATTTATCAAAGAGTTTGTTGATAGGTACGCTTCGTTTCACTGATAATTCCGCTAGTCCGATACTAAACCATCCCACAGCGTTTTCGTCCACCGGTATCGGGACCTTGATCCAAATATTCGCGCAGAATGTGTTCGGGCTGTTGGTCTATGGTTCAGAAAGTATCCCAAGCACTTTTTTGAGGCAGATCACATCCTTTACGTTGCATGGGTTCTTTCCGATTCCAATAGCCATGTTCGACTAGAGGCCGTGAAAGCTCTATCGGGGATTTACGAGCAAGTCGATTACATTGGCCTCTTAAATCATTTTACGGAACGGTTCAAGTCTCGGCTTATTGAAATGGCCACCTCTGATACTGAACTTTCCATACGTGTGGCGGTCATTCAGGTTCTGGGTGCCATCGACAATCATTTTTTGGTGACAGAAGAACGAGAGAAGTTGTGCTTGTTGTTATTCGACGAAGAGCCTAAAGTGCGGAAAGCTGTTAGCCAATTTGTGCGGGATGTGTGGGAAGAAGCAGTTGGGGAAGAGCTAAGTGAAAGACATAAACCGACCGACAAGGATCGAGAACGGATTGGGTTGAAGCTACTTGCTGCACTTCTCGTCAAGTGGAGTAAGGCCCTCGACAACTTATCTGGAGATGCTGATGAATCGGAGCTGGGTGATGGCCCAGACAGCGATGATATTCCAAATGGCCCTGTGCGTCGCACAAACCTACGGAAAGAGGTTCTTGGAGTCGTTGGCACAGAGCAGCGAGGTCGCATAGCTCTTGCTGTGGAGGCACTGTGGGATGAGATTGAGACTATTAGCGATTGGGAACATCTTCTTGATATTCTTCTCCTCGATCACTCAGCTTCTGGCGAAGACAGCCGGCTAAATTCAACACCAAGAGCAAAGAGCAGGACCAACGGCAAGAAGTGCAATGACGCTTTTGTTGTCGACGAGGCATGGCGGTTAGAAGAGGTTGAGGAGAGCATTCTTCTCGAAGTTCTTGTCGCCGTCCTCAGGAAGACCAAGGAGGAGTCTTCAAGTGCAAAGAAGGTTTATATATGCGCTCTATTCATATTCTTTCACTAACTTAATTGTGCAGGGAGAAGAAGAGAACGTCTCTAATGATATGACACGAGCACTTATCAAGGGCCTTCCACGACTTTTCATTAAACACCAAACAGACCAGAATCGTATTTCTGACGTCCTCCTCATCCCGACCCTTATGAACCTTGACCTATACCTCGAGATGAGGATGATTGCGGTCAGTTTTGTCTCTTTTGTCCTCAATTTCATTTTCTCATTCAGCATCATCCAGGCCTACACCAGCTTATGGGACGATGTTATCAAACAATTCGTCTCACACTCCTCAATCAAGGTTCTTTCCTGTGCAATGACTGCAATCCGTCATTTCATGGATGCGACCAGCTTATCGAATGCAAATAGTACCAAGATCCTTGAGCTCGAAGATGAGTTATCGACCCAGTTGCGTGATACCATTGCTGGACGAGATGAAATTGAAGTGGCCTCTTTCTCCGAGGATGAAGTTCTGGCCCTCAGTGCTTGGTGTACCCGTCTCAGTGTTCTAGCTGGAACGCGGAATTTGACGGTCTGGACTGAGGAAGATGAAGGTGGCAAGCAAAGCAGCGCTTGGGATATCATTAATGCTCTTGTCGAGAGAGGACGACTCGGATATAAAGATGAGGAAACGGTAACTATTCCCACTGAACCTCGGAAGTTATCCAGTTCTCAAAGATGTATCTTTAGGTGATCGAACGAGCGCTACACTTTTTGACCCTTCATATATTTTGGAAGACAAAAGGTTTAACAGCAGAGAACGATCCTACACCGGAGGAAATTCGCTATAAAGAAGTACTTGAAGAACAACGAGAGACTTTACTGGAGAAATTGGTCGAGTATGCGGTGGGAACGCAGTCGAACACTGTTGAAGGGGTTAAACGGGCAGTAAGTTTCCCATCTGCGTCGCTGACCTCTTCTTGATTACTATTCGTCAACATAAAGGCTTTCAAACATCTTCTAGACCTTTATGTACTGTTCACTGCCAGACAGACTGTCTCCGCTGATGGCACCCCACTTCCCATTGCGTCACTGGCGTTATCTATGGATGATGAAGCCCAATACCGCTGCGCAGGTTACATTCAGGCAGAGATCGAGCGATATGCAGAATTTCTCGACGATGACGCTGATGAAGACGATATCCAGAAGAGCGATGCTGATGAGTCGAGCGAGGACGAGAACGAAGGAAACCAAACTATCAAAGAGGCTAAAGCTCGGAAAAAGGCACCTCGTAGGGAAGGTCAGATATGTTGCCCCTTAAGTTTTGAGAATCATGGTCCAATAACCTTTACTTTACAGTTGAACTGAGCTCTCGGGATCTTTTGGAGCGTGAATATCTCTTTATCGATGTCATCTCAACATTTTTGCGAGCTATTCGGGCTGGTGCCATCCACATCCACCATGGAGCCGTCGTTCTTGCTCATTATGGTCGTTTTGAGATCTCTTTTGATACCTGTTCCAAGGCCATTATCGATGTGCTTAGGGAAGAAAGTACTATGAATGACAGTCCCGACATCATCGTCACGACCCTGACGCAAGCTCTGCGTGAGGTAAGATACTTGTTATGTGGATTCTTTGCCATAAATCTCAATCCTGAATGTAGTCCTACACTCTCATTTTCGATGGTCTCGTCCGTGATGATAGCAATTCCGTGCTCTTGGCTAAACTTCTTTCGACGTGCTTTATCGTCAGAGGAAGTCAATTATCCATCCTCCGTCGCCTGGATAATCAATACATTGTCCAAATTCATACTAACCTGCTCTCTTGGATTGGGAAACGCATCGCGACGTATGAAAATAACAAGAATAAGAAATCACTCAAAGCCGCCATCGGATTCTTCCGAGTCTTGATGCCGCTCCTTGGTGCGATCCAGGGCAGAGATGCTCTGAAACTGTGAGTCAAGTATTCAAGCTTGTTGACTAGACTAATATGACCAATATTTAGTAAAGCGCATATGGACCAAGTCTTCGCTGAAGCAAAAATCGAAATTGCACCTACATCTAAAGTGTGGGAGCCTGAGCGAGTATATGAGAAACGCCTGACTGCAATCATGGCAAAAGACAATCGTAAGCGCTTCATTATCTACAGGTCTTTCATTATTTTGATCTTGTTTATTAGCACAAGTGCCTAAGGTCAAGAAACCCAGGAAAGGTGCCAAAAGTGGGGCTGCAGCAGCCTCAAGTGCAGAGGAGAGCGAGGGGGAGAGGACATTGGATGAAGCCGAGGCTACACTACGTCCACGTCCAAAGCCGCGACGAGCCACACGAGCAAATCCTGTTGTCGAAGAAGAAGCAGCTATCGATGCAGGTGATGAACCCGGTCCAGTCACCCCCAAGGCTCGTCCTCGTCCAAGGCCTACACATCGGAATAAAACCTCTACAGCGTCTTTGCATGGAAGTGAAAATGGACAAAAGTCACGTTCTGGTTCACCGCTGCCATCTATAACATCCTCCGATGGAGGAGAACAAGGAGGGTCTAACGATGAGGTTGTCACGCCTAAGTCCTCTTTGAAACGTCCTAGGACGGGCGACAACGACGAAGCAGTGGATGCACCCCACGGAACATCTGATCCTGATCACTTGATAGATGTGGATGGAACACCCGACATGCAAATTCGAAGAAAACGAATTCGACATTGAAATATTGCATTATTTAAAGATAATGATTCTTTATTATTCTTATGCTCCATCATCTCTTTAAACTCGCTCTGCTTTTTGTTACTGAATCTTATGCTATCGGTGTATGTGTTTTTTTTTATTTGTATCCAAGTAGTGTAATAGTTAGGATGTGCTAGAAAATTGTCAATGTCTCGACTTGAGCCACTGCAACTAGCAAGCCGTTACAGTTCGGTCTGCTTCCATTCCAATGAATGCAGCCCACGAAATTGTACCTCATACCGTTTTTTTAGGCTTATACCTCGTCCCCAGCGGATATCAATATGTGGCGGGTATTCAGTAATTGAAGATCCTAGGCAGTGCCTACTTTTCAAGTAGCGAAATGAAAAGGCGAACTTGGTAAAAGCCAGAGGGCTATTATAGCCCTCGCGTACTAGGCGCTCTGCCAGCAAGAGGGCCATAAACGAAATGAAGGTCACTGGGTCTGATCATAACCGTATACCAGGTAGGACTTGTCACTTCATCAAGTCAACAACGGCTTGCAATGCAAGAGAAAGACATAGGAGTTACGTCTTAGTCTTAAATTCTGTGTCGGCGAATACATAATGCGGTACAAGGGGGTTATGAGTTCTGGTCCCTTCTAACGACGAGGTATAATTATTTGTAGGATATTGTAGTGTTAGGAGTGTAAACTATGGAGGATTCTAGATCGGATTTCGTGGTGTCGAAAGGTAGATTGATAGCCGTATCCTTGAGAGTGATTCTAAATAACATATTCGGTATATCAGGCGGAGAACAAAAAAAAAGAAAAGAAAAGAAGTGTAACACACCCTTCAGTATTACTGGTAGGACGGCTCTTGATTCTACTCATTACTTGGACGAGCGCGGCTCGGTAGTTATTGCGCGATTCCTCAGTAAAGCCAAAGATGGCAAAGAAGACGAACGCGATCCAAACCATGAGCCACCGATTCAGTTCCCATCCCATCTCGCCTATCGCAGTAGCACGCCACTCTGCGGCAGGCACCTGGAAGATATTGGAGAGGTGGGAGTGTTCTTCTTTTAACCCAGGGAAAGCGAGGGGTTTCGACATGATGCCGATGCATAGATAGAACACTGTGATGGGAATACCGACGAGAAGGTCACAAGTAGAAAAGCACATAAGCCTTAAGTATCGAGTTGAGTTAAGATTTCGATGGCTTGATAAAAGTTGGTTGAGCTGAGAACGACGTTTATAGAAGGCACGTATGCTCAGGCAGCCGTAAACACCAGCGATGAGTTCCAAAATGACTGGTAGGACATCGAGGAAAACAAGCGCGAGCCAGCTCGGGTAGGGTGCTGCATTACACCCATAATCTTCCAAGATTGTATATCGAGCGCCCTGAACGAAGAAATCTGTAATATGGATGAGCTGAAGAGACATAAAGATAATAACAAGACACACAAAGAATCATCTGTAGGATAGGCAGTCCAACCCCAATAGCAAGATCAATCATGATTTCGCGACGCTTGTCCGCTTTGGAAAGAAATACTGAAGTCGGGGATGCCAGGAGGTAAAGACGGCGATTAATGCAGATGACCACGGCTGGAATGGCAACAGTGATCCCGACATTGAATCTGGATGCTATTATATAGTAGGCTCCCGGTGAATTCGTAGTCATTGCTTAAGGCAGAAGGAAAACTGACAGATATCACACCATACTGGAGCCCAATCGACCGTGTTATGGTTCCAAATAATTGAGTTTATAGCCAAGGAAAGGCATGCAAGTCCAACCCACGCCAGGAAGAGGAGAATACTAATATTCCAAGCTGAATAGTAGTATTAGAGATCTAGGTCTATATGGACATTCAGGGGTGTCGGACCAACTGACCCTGTATTTGCATTGGAAATTTGATAAGACACAGAAAAAAGGAAACAAAGGCGAAGATGGTGAACACGTAGTTGGGTGGGGCAGGCATCTCCTACACAGAGTCGTAACGGAAGAGCAGGTGTTCTGGGAACCCAGAAGATATCGAGACGCGGAGGACTTTTGGATACATACTCGGTGCATTGCTTGAAGTGTCCGTCCGTTTGTTCTTCAAAAATATCTTCTCATGACCTATCTATAGGCGTTCCGTAGCCTCATGATTATTTCTCCTAGATTAGTAGATAAGTCCTAGTTGTCAAATCAGCTGATATCTGCGAATGATCTATCATAGAGTGTCCCAGAGATTACGCCGATACCCGCAAATTGAGAATGTCTAGAAATCTCACCTAAAAGGCAACTGTTGTGTATAAGCTATATGCCGGTTGGAGATGCATGATTGAATTCAGGTGGAAACACTGGCAGCTGTCAGAAGTTTGTCCAATGAGAGCGTGGCATAGGATAAGAAGCACTCGGTGTTCCAAGTGCAATAAGGAGGTATGGCAGAAGAAGGTATGCATACCGCCTCCTATTCGTTCGAACTTGAAGTCCCTTCCACCAAAACATAAGTGATTCTCTGCAACACCCAATGTCCTCGTTCGTTTGTTGGATATTTTTAGACAAGGCGACTGCCACCCCAATGCTTTGGCTTAAGATTACCGTTAGCAACACCATCCAGACATTCTGCCAGACGGGTTGTGGGTGATCCAGTCTGTCGCACATAAGTATCGGTGTATGTGCTATCATTCCTCGAAAGGATTTCACGCACTGGTGTCCTGCTGTTTGCGATGGTGACTGTGATAGTACGTTTATTTCGCTGTATTGACGTTCACCCTCGGCTATTAGTACTGATCCTCCATCAGTTCATGATAACGGCTCCTCGTTCCCACGTGGCTTCGCCGTATGAAGTTATGTAATAAAAGGTCACTTGGTACAACTGCTAAAAGGGATCAGCAATTTCTCATCGAGACCTTTGTCCCCAATTTGGTGGATCCAAATCTTAAACGTCAATTGGTTTCCTCAACAAATGTTCATTTGCATGCCCTTTATGTCCTGGAAATGAGATGTCCTCCATCTCTACTAATCCAAGGGAAACGGGCGGTCGGGAGGATGCAGCTGATCGCGAGTCTTGGTGTGTTCTCAATTGTCCACGGCATCTCGACAGCCATCAACAAAAGTTCAAAGAAGGGGTAGGGGTCGAGGATGAGTTACATAGTTAATTTTTCTAGCTACGAAGTGTTGTGTACCGAATTTTAAGTGAGTGTCCGCGACGATGAGCCCTGGTACCTTCCTGACGGTATAGAACAAAGATAAACTCAGTCTCTGAATAATAGACTGAGGTGACATGACGAAGATTGTGCCTCCATTCTCGAGGACACCTGATAAGGTATACCTTAGCAGGCAACCGATTACATAATCGCTACCGGATAGGGTCACAAGATAAATAAAATCGAAGACAGGGGATAACAAAAAGATAGAAATGAATATTAGGAACATACAATTTGTAATATTCAACAAATGGGAACGTTTCAAGGGTGGGTTGCTTAATTGAGCTTACATAGAGCGTCTCAGGATCGATATCTTTCTGAGTATTGATATATACTTGAGAAAGGCTGGGGTTATATAACGAAAAACATCATTACTTGTTACATATTGTGTGACAATCGGAAAAGTACCGATCTAGTGGTATAGGAAGCTGGAGGACCGACCGGAAGTATACTGCGTGCGCAAAACAGAACAACAACAGCAGTAAATGGTATGTATGTGTGTATAAATTATGTTAAAGATTATAGAATATGCGTATCTGTTCATTCCGTCGCCGATAGCATGTCGATGGTGGCGAGCACAGCGTTACGCTGAAAAGGAGGAATATCAATTTGGGTAGTAAAAAAAAACACAAAATGCAACTCACATCAGCTGCCATAACATTGTATACTTCTGCGAGTGACGATGCTCCAGGTAACGATGAACGTCGCAACCAGAGAGTTTCAGCAGATCGAGGCGAAAGCAGGTGACTCGTTGCAGCAGCAGGAGATCCTGAACCGCTCTCGGATCGTGTTCGATGGCGAGAGCGCTCTGGGTTGAAAATGCCGAGCATAGCGTAGAGATCGTCTTGTGCCTGTGCTAACGCTCTTGATTCTGATGTAGGTGTGTCTCCAGAGGTCGACAATGCCTAATGAAACGTATACAATTGAGTAAGGTTGACCATTACCAGAATAAAGGAGGATACGTACAGCAGAGTTTCTCACCGAAGAATCTGTTGTTAAAATATCCATAGGACGCCGTTTGGGCAATGGCGGAACTGGTGGACTCTTGCTGCTAACTGAACTTAAACTGATCATAGGAGCACTACTACCAATCGACAACCGTTGGCTGAGCCGCCGAGCAGGAGTACGCAAGCCAGCTCTTGAAGCCCGAACACTAGATTTGCGTTTAGCAGAAACACGGCTTGAACGCTTTGATGAACTGGATATATTGTCGCAAATTTGGTCGTACTCGTCAGCGACATTTTGTGCTTGTTGCCATGCTTCATCCCTCTCAGCTTCCAACGATTGGATCTGGCTCCTGAGAACTTGATTCTCTGCGACTTTCTTTAGGAAACTGGCGTTCAGTTTTATAAGAGCCATAGCGAGAGCACTGCCAGTGTGGATATGGACGAGAGATTCCAGATGACTTATTTGCTGATTCACACTATGGATCTCTTCTGCTAGCCGATCCAAGGTTTGAGCCACCTCTTTGAGCTCATCCAGCTGTCGAAGCAGTCTTTGAGTGGAATTGCCATCTTCCAATGCGCTCAGAGAAGAATACAGCGATTCTAAAACCGCCGCACGTCTCCGGCTCAACGTCTTATATCTCATCGTGATATCCGTCCTTTGAGATACCAATCTCTGAATTTCCTCCGGTATTTCATTGTCCAGAACCTCAAGCCTTAAAAGACGAATTGAAGATGCTTCCGCAGATTGTCTGATGGCTCTAGAAACGATAGCCTGCAGTTGGGCAGAAGTAAAGGTCCATTTTGCAACTTCCATCGTGTATCCTCTCCATTTTGGCGTAGGAACTTGAAAGTTGGGTGATGGTGCAGGGTTGTTATGTCGGGCAGAGGATCGAGCGCGTGAATCGGGAACTAGAGAGCCACTGGCAACGGACGAAGCGGATCCACGTCGTTCTCTCATTGTGTTGGGAAAGCTCGTGAATTGTTGACTAGGTCTACGTGGACCTGCAGGTAGTGGAGGACGAATGCGCGCACGTTGGCTGAGAAGAGAATTCTCTCGAACGAGGCTTCTACCATTGTCATTACTAGCATGCGATTCAATACTGGAGGGACCCGCAATATTTTCGGGGGCTTGGGAACGGAAAGAGGAAGAGGGTAATCCAGGGAAATGGAAGTTTGGTGATTGGTTGCCTTGGATGAAGGCTTCGCTTACGACGGAATAATATGGAGGCGGAGATCCTAACGAAGTTCCTCTGAAAATATCCGAAGCTCGACCATGAAAAGCCTCGTTTTTGTACATCGGGGAACTTTGCGTTGCGAAGGAGTCGCCGGGTGCTGGCGTTTCACCTTCAGGTGCTTCATGTTGTGGTTGTTGAAGTTCTGGTGAATCTTGTTCGCTCTGATTAATTCCATTTACTGCGACCGGTCCACCCGATCCACCCGGTCCCGAAACACTGGTATGTGTAGAGATGGTCAGGGGCGGCGGCAGCCTTCCACGCGGAACTGATAGTTTGGCTGTCTGTGAAGGCGTTGGGGATGGAGGAGCGACGATAGGTTCTGCAAGAACAGTGGGGGCTGTAGATGTTTCTGGAAGCGACACTGGCGGTAATTCATCATCCGGAGATGGGGGTAGGAGGGAAGAGGACATTGGAATAGCTGGCAGTGACTTCATCCTCGACCTTGATGTCGAATCTATATCCACTGATGAAGTATACATGGTACTGCAACTGTCAGAGCCGTCTTGTCCAATATTAGCCCCTCGACTTGGAGATCTGCTAGCATCCATCGAAAGAGAAACGGCGCTTTGACTTGCGGATGGTTCAGAGGAAGAGAGTTGTTGCGTTTCGTCAGTGGTCGCATCATCTGCTGTGTGGGATGATTTTGTGTCAGGAAATTCTAAAATATCTACAATACGTTTCGAAGGGGAGCCAGAACCAGAACTGGCTATCTTGGTAGTCCTAATGCTCTTTCTTGAGTGACGAACAGAAGCCCGATTGAGTAAGAGTTGTGCAGCTAGAACTGAATGGCTATTACTTCGTCCAAGAATAGCAGTCGACATCGGAGTAGAGGACGTAGGAGACCCTCCCTGACCATCTGCAGGCTGAGATGTCATGCCCGGCGATGGCTTAGGTCCGGCTGAAAACATAGGACTGAAAGCATTGGGCGTTTCGGGGAATTCCTGTGAAACCATGAGGCCTTCGTCAAACGGAGTAGCGTCCCCAGATGTCATTCTGATGTCGTATGTATTCATGTCTCTAGAATCCCGCGGAACTTTGATAGGGTTCGGTGCGCTGCCCGACCTTTGGCGATTGAAGATCTTGCTGAGTTGTGGAGGTGATAGAGGCGAGTCAGGGTTATCGTCTCCAGTAAAATAGAACTCAGAATCACTGGGGGTGGGTGAAGCGGGCTGGGGATGGACAGTTAGCGAATGATACGACGACGAGTTAACATGAAAATCTACCGCAGTATTGGACTGAGCTCCTTCCTCAACTGGAAGTAAAATCTGGGGCAGAGAACCTGCACCTTGGTCTTTCCTAGACGATGGTGTAGGATCCCCACGAACTGCTGGAGACTATGAATATAATTGCCAACCTGAGGTGTGACAGGAACAATACCTCTAAGATTCCCTGACAGTGGACTTCGTGCACCTACTGGCTGACTCCTCTGAGAATCGCGTCTGTCGCTACGATAAGGACCTGGGGGTGACAATTGCGACGATGATTCCTCGCTGATAGGCGAAAATATAGGCCTGAAAGCCCCACCAGTTGTTGACATTTCTGGAGAATCAGGGGTGGAGTAGTAATTCAACAACCCTTCCAGTTCTTTAGGTGAAGCACGACCCTCTAAAGAAGGATCAGGTGACAACGCATTGGAATCTGGCGACAGGAGTCGTGTGTCCACCGGTAGCTGCTGAGTTGCTTCCTGGAAAGAAACGGGTGAATTGGCTTGATCGGGAGTCATGGCTTCGTCTGTCGTTTGTCGGGGAGTAGGGGTACGTGGCAGAGGTGATCGGAGCATCAATGGTTTTACCCGAGGGGAGGTCTTGGGTAGAATGGCTTCCAAGTCGAAATCAACGTCAGCGTTGATAACGGCACTATTAGGGCGAGTGTTACTGCTAATTGAGGGTCTATCTGGGGATAATTTTGGGCTGAGACTGTCTGCACTAGACCGTCTCCTTAAATTTCGCTTGGTACGCCTTTCTTCCTTGCGCGATGTACGGGGTGGTTCATAGAGAAACTCGGCATTTAAGGGTATTGGAGGAGCATCTGGTCCGATTGAGAATCTGTCGTTATCAAACATCACAAAGGGATTACGCTCTCCAAAAGGAAGAGTAGCTGAATCTGAACGCGTAAGTCCAGCACCAATCCCACTGAGGTATCTTGAAGAACGATCAGCCGATAGGATAAACGAGTTGGACATCAATGCACGGGCTAGAGTGGTTCCGGAGAGGGCAGAGAAGGCTGTTATATCGGATTGCGAGGAAAGTGGTCGGGTTGTCATGCTGGTGCCGATAGATAAGTCTGTCGGTCGTGAAGCTTGGCCATTGTTGGGAGCTATGGTGTCTGACACCGTCATGGGGTTTGAAGTAAGGTTGTTTGGCGAAGATCCCTGGTCCCACGACTCAATAACTAGAATAATTTGTAGATTAACAGATGCTCACTCGCAATACATCATCATGCTCTGGAAGTGTGTTGATGTGTGAGGCCTTAGAAGATGATGCAAGTAAGATTTGATGATAGAGGTGTTTCTGAATTTTGGAACTTACATCTATGGCACGAATGCTAGCAGCTACATCCTCCGACGATGATGATGCAAGGTCTTCATGTCCATTTGCTTCGTCTTCGCTTTCTTTCGACTTTTCACGTTTGACATTTAAGGAGACCGAGTTCTTCAGATGAGTCAACCTCTTCAAGTGGGAGGCAATTGCCTCTTGTTTTTGTTTAGTGTCTGCACCAGAGAAGGCTTCCAACCAGTCTGAGAAGACATTTGAAGACAAATCAATGTCCAACTCCACTTGAGGGGAGGGGCCCGTTGTTAAATTAAGCTGAGAAGATCGGAGGTCGTCAAAGACATCCTGTTCGAACGAACCTGACGGCTTTCCACCGTCAAAATCCAAAGAATAACGCGAATTGTTGATGTCAATAACGTCTGTTGTTGTGGGTTGCTGCTGTGATGTAGAAGAAGTTGTAGAGTTGTTGTCTCCACGTAATAACGAGAAAGGGGCCTTGATGGCGGCTTTGGCCTTCTTTCCTGGACGATATGTTATGAATGATGGGAGCGCAGGCATATGGTTAGAGGTAATCTACGACCTGTGTACAGTTAGTAGACGGTCAGTAGGAGTTAGTAGGTAAACATGATGGCAACGAAACCCTGCCCGAATGTTTGTTACGTGTCAACAATTGTTGCGGCGGCACCGGCTAGACTCCTGAGCGAGAATTTCGGTGAATTTCTTCAAAGTATTCCATGATTTATCAGGGCCTTGAGTAAATATTTTCTACACAGGAGTTTCATCGGGAACGGTTCGCTATTTCTTCTACTCGACTCCAACACGAAACTGGTACGATAATCACAGGCGCACTGTTGCAGCGACTGGCTTGTAGGCGTTCTACAGTGGTTTTTTTTTTGATAGATTCTCAAGCCAGCTTGAATAGAGCTCACAGACTCATAAAATTTGCCTATGCATTTGAAGTAGGAGGTTCATGATCACCCGTTTTGACAGATGTCAAGCCCACGTGTGCTAATTTCGGAGCGCACGGGTGTATCGATGTGGATCTTCAAGGGGTTGCCTTCCCTCTATTCCAACCTCGTCTCACACGATGCAGCAGTAATGATATGAGCTAGAAAGGTTGGGTTGGGGTTCAGCATGGCTGACTCAGCACGCAAGCAAGATGAGCCGCTTACCCATGAGAAAAACAACTGCGGCGTGCTAAACCCAACCTTATGCTAGATTTATGAGGTGGCGGGATCTGTTCGAAGGACCGTATGTACACTAATTGGTATGCTAGGGATTTCCAGCGACAGTGAATGTGAATGACCTCGGTGTCTAATGTAAAAGGATGCTCCTCCGATCCGGAAGGAGTGGCCAAAGGAATTTCCCCAACCAAGTGTTGACAGAATGGAATTGATCCTATTCATGGCTGGAGCCTTGAGCATTGGTCAGATTGACTCATGTCTCTCCATGAAAATAGGGGGTTGTTCTCCGCTGCTGCTGTCATGTGTGATGCTGGTGAGGTGCTGTAAGGCTTTGAGAGGGCAGAGCCCCTGTTCTTCCACTAAAAATATGTCTTGGAATTCACCTGGTGCTGCTGTCTTGGCAGCAGGAAGTCATAGCCAAGTATATGGCTGCCCATCAAGGTCTGTAGCTAGCAGGCAGTTGCCCCGAGTAAGGTGTTTCTTTTTGGAGAAGGATGATTGGTTTGGAACAGACACTTCTCCAAATCTCATCAGACCAAAGAAGGAACACCATGGCCCAAATACAGGCATTAAAAGACTCTGACATGTTAAGCAATGTTTTTAAGGCACATAGCCTTACAATGGTTGTTGGAGGGCAAGGTGGACAATGATAAGAAGGTCCCTCACTGTGAGACCAGAAGGGTGGTAAAAAACAACCCCAAAGGTTGTAATAGAATAATTCTGATGGAAAGTGTTGTTTTTCGGGACTGGTATTTACCACTTTTTGCATTGTAAAATAAATCCCACCAATTAGTGGAGACTTATGGCAAAATATGCAACAAAAAAATTTGAAAAAAATTCCAACTTAAAATGTCATAAATTTTCAAAGGATTTTACAACTCTCAATGTCACCACTTTTGAGTAGGAAGAAATTCCACTGATTAACATAGATATTTATGGCAAAAAATTATAATAGTAAATTACAACCTAAACTGGGGGTTAAAGTATGGTTAACTTTTAAAAAAGGAAGTCAAGTAGAGGAAAAAAAAAGGTGGTGGTCGGTTGAAAACAGGCAGCTGTTGTCTAAACACAGTTTTTAGTCAAAAACGGGGGCTGGTGGTGTAAACAGGTGTTTTTTTTTTGGGCTATAGTATTGTTTCATTTTTTTACTTACTTTGTTTTAGCTACCAACTCCAATTACCACGACAACATGCCACTGAGGATACACCCAACGTGATGACACCAAACCACCACACTGCTGGCACTGGGTGGTGTTTCCCCCAGAAAAACCCATTTCTAGACATGTTTTGTGATTTCTAAAGGGTTTTTCCCATGGAAACACAAAGGGTGTTTCTGAAAGGAAAATTTGAGAAACACATTATGT
>Ga0193743_1000822_pt1 | contig 24273 bp, 20 predicted proteins | sample L2c2metaG_FD_143038 | JGI IMG/M metagenome (GOLD analysis project Ga0193743, IMG submission 143038) | Soil microbial communities from a riparian zone of the East river system, Colorado, United States - L2c2 | ecosystem: Environmental > Terrestrial > Soil > Riparian zone | place: USA: East River...
TGGAATACGACACCATGTCAGGCCTGTACGCGGAATTCGTTGAGAAAGAAGTGCTGCCTCTCGTGGAGAAGCAATACAACGTGAAACTGACCAAAGATCCCGAGGGCCGGGCGACGATGGGCGGCAGCTCCGGCGGCTCGTGCGCTTTGATCATGGCGTGGTATCACCCGGAGCTCTACCATCGCGTTCTCACCTACTCAGGCACCTACGTGAACCAGCAGTGGCCGTCAAACCCTCAAACTCCCCACGGCGCATGGGAGTTCCATGAACACCTCATCCCCAACACCCCGGCCAAGCCGCTACGCATCTGGATGGAAGTCGGCGACAGAGACCTTTTCAATCCGAACGTCATGCGCGACAACATGCACGACTGGGTCGTCGCCAATGAGAACATGGCCAAAGTGCTGGCCGCCAAGGGCTATCACTATCAGTTTGTATTTGCGCGCAACGCCGGGCACACTGACCGTACAGTGAAACAACAAACCCTGCCCGAGGCTCTGGAATATGTATGGCAGGGATACCCTAAATAAATGCTTAGGCAGAGTTACCAAACGAACTAGCTCTGTATAACAATCGCAACGACAAGCGACACGAAGCTGATGAATGCTAGCACCGCCCTGGCGATGTGCGAGTATTCCCAGCGATCCCGCAATTTCCTCCAGTCTGCAATGGTCCAACTGGTATGTCGACCCGCCGGATCATGGGCAAAAAACTCACCGCCCAAATTGCCAAGCGTGGCTCCAGCACTCTGGAGCCACAACTTGTTCGTCGGATGCGTAAGCATCCAATAGATGACTTGCATACCAAGCAGGCCAATCAATGCGACCGCTGTAAACCAAAATGATGCGCTCTCAGGCGGTGTAAACAACAGCAGCACAATCACCGCGATAATCCCACCCGGCTCCGATGCCCCGAGCAACGTGAACCCAGGATAGTAAATGGCTTGAACGGTGACGTAGGCCTCTCTATCCAGTCGCCTTTTACCCGGAAATTCGAAGGCATGAGCGAGCGCTGGAGACAGCGCAATCCCAACTAAAACGACGGTGAGGATCTGTATGAGGTGAAACATCGTTTCGATCTTTCAATCTGTAGACCTGAGAAACAGTCGCTTAGTTCCACATGATTTCGCTCCACAAGCCGGGAGGCGAATAGGTCAATTAAGCTTGTCCCGATTCGTCTTTAGTGAAGCCTCCCAATTCTGAATGACAACAATTTCAGATCGTTCGGATGAGGTCACAATCGGGACTAGGAATCGGCGGCCATCAGCAGAAACATCAAAGCCGATTTGGGAATGCAATGCGGCCATTGCCTCGGTGCTAATGGCAAAGAGGGGAGCCGGCGCCCCGATTTTCGGTTTCACGGATAAGGTGATCGGCGCCGCGTAGAGACGCCCGTCAGATCCCAGGTAGAACAACTCCTTGCCGTCACGTCCCCAGCGCAGGCATTCGGCTCCGTTCCGGGACACCACTAGGCGCTCTCCAAAGACGCTTGGCGAATCCCCGCCTTGGAAGGCTTGCAGGTACAGTTCGGTCCTTCCGGATTCGCTGGACGTAAACGCCAGCCAGTGCCCGTCGGGCGAGAAAGCGGCATTCGCTTCGTGAAATGGTGAATGCAACAGGGGAATTACCTTTCGTTGCCGGGCCATGTCTACCAACGACACGTCTCCTTGTAGCTCGTTTTCAATCTGAGCGAACCCGGTATTTGTGAACGCAATGAATCGGCCATCCGGTGACCAATCTTCCGGAACCTGGAAGTAAGACGGCGGCAAAGCCTCCTCGGCATCCTGCTCTCCAGTACCACGGACAAACAGTCTCGGCGGCGAATCGAACGCCCGGTTGAACGCCAGCTTGCTCGAATCGGGCGACCATACCGGATTATCGACTAACCCCGGTCCCGGGACCACCTGCCGTGCCGTTCCTGTCTCAGCGTCGATAATCCAGATGCGGTTGATGCCTCGTTCCACATCGTAGATGGAAGTCGCAATCTTCTTGCCATCTGGTGACAACCGCGCAAGCTTCAGATTCACGCTGCCTGGACCGATAGTGTTGACAATTTGACCTCGCCGGTCCACCCACGCAAGCTGTGAGCGGCTCAGGTACCGTTGGTAAGCGAGCACGCCCTTGGGCGACACGGAAAAGTCAGCCGCTCCACTTGGATGAAAGCTATAGACTTTAGCCACAAGCGGGACGGGCTCACCCATGATCTGTAATGAATTCAGGTCGAACAGGTAGGCGAGGAGGTTACCTCCACGCACGGAGAGGATATAGCCGGCCCCGGGCTTCACACTCGAAGGTGTGTAAACAGCCCGTGAGTCGGTTTCGAGGAGGTCCCTTACGGTGTTGGGCTCTCCAAATCTCGCAACACGGATACGATGGCGCCCGATTCGCGAGTCGAAACTGCTATAAAGAACGTGCTTGCCGTCGGGGAGGACTTGCGGCCAGGAATACAATTCCTTGATCGCGTGGGGTGTGCCGCCCGAGGCAGGGACTACAAAATCTGTTGAACGGCCCGAGAGCAGCAGCCGGTTGGGAGGAAGGACTGCCCCCATAAACATGATGGTCGGCACATCGCAAAGAATCTGTTGAGAATCGTCATCGACACTACTCCGCCTCAACGTGCCCCGAGCCGTGAAGTAAAGCGATCGGCCATCGGGCGCCCAAAACAAGGTATATGCTCCGGCACTATCGGCGAGCGCTCGGGGCTCAAGCCGGTTGAATGCCCGGACAAACACGCGAAAAGCTCCGCTTGCATCGAGCGCAGTAAAGGCCAGGCTTGTGCCATCCGGGGAAAGAGCAAACGATTGCCGGCTGCTCGCGCTCTGCAGAGCGTAGCCGGCCGGAGCCTGAACGGTGAACCGGAGCGGCGGCGCGGATGCCTGCGTCGGACCACGACGCCCTGCCAGGTAGCCGCCAAGACAACCGGTGACTAATGCTGCCCCGATTACCGGCCCGGCCCAGATCTTTTTTTTTCGCTCCGTGTTCTTCTCCGGCAGCGGCTTCTCGGCGACATGCGTCGTGATCGCCAGAACAGGCTTGGGTCCGACTTGCTGGATCGGGGCCATAAAACGGTAACCTCGGCCCGGAACCGTCTCTATGTAGCGAGGCTGCTCGGCGGAATCCCCCAGTATCTGGCGCAGCCGGTTCACGGCCGCATTCAACCCGTGTTCGAAATCGACAAAGGTGCTACCTTGCCAAAGTTCCCGCTGGAAATCGTCGCGGCTGATGACCTGGCCGGAATGGCCGAGCAGCGTCGACAGGATTTGCAGAGGTTGTCCCTGCAGCCGCACACGAATCCCGTGTTTGTGCAGCGAGCCCGATGCCTCGTCGTATTCAAACGGACCGAATAAGATCCGCGGCGAAGCTCCAGACTTAGGTTCAATAGCCATGAGACGGCGTCGCAGCCAAGGCTACCAGAAATGAGACAGCAGTACAAGTCTCTTAGGATCAATAGGTTCCGCCGTGAGGTGGCTTCGGATGCGAATGTGATTCTCCTGGCATTGTTTTGTTGTCCGCCAGTCCGGTACTCTCCATCTGCTGAGGCCCACTTGAGAGGCGTCCGCACATCTATTGAGGAGATTACGAATGAGACAAGTCACAGTTCTATCGAGAAAACTGGCACTGACTACGATCCTGCTTACCGCAAGTTATTCAATGGCAACCGCGGCTCCTATCGCCTTTACTTGGGATCCGTCGAAGTCAATACCGGCTTTAGCGGCGCCAGGGTCAAGCTTCACGGCCGACACTGTTGATGTACAGACGTACCTGAGCGCGCTCGTTCAGATGAACGGCATCAGCACGTTCAAACAAGTCCTGCAAGTCACTGGATTTGAGCTCAACGGGAAGCAGGTCACCGCACCGGGGCTCAACAGCAGCTATGGACTTTACTTTAATATCACGGGTGTCAGCCAGATGGGCGGGGGACCGGCGACATACTCTAACCTGGACTTATCGCTGATCGCCGACCCAGGAAATAATAATGGTGTCCTGAGCGCAACGATGCCAGGCGGTCTTGCGTTCACCAAGGGCGTTAGCGGCGATATTGTTCTTGGATCAGGCACGTTGGTTTCGGCAACGCTTGGGCTGGATTCTGGCGGAGTTCGGCACGCTCATTACGTGGAAACCTTCGCTCCGGTCTCTGGGGAGGATGCGTTTTTTGGCGCCATCTGGCCACGGTTGGATATTGTTTTAACCACTCCAGGGCCTAACTTCGCGGCGATCCGGCAGCCGGATGGAACCATCATCAATTTGGTCAACGGCGGTATAGGTCAGGTAACTTTGGCGCCTGCCCCCGAGCCTGCGTCGATTGCGCTCTTCGGTGGCGGTCTGCTCGCGGTCTTCTTGATTGGCCGCCGTTTGCGGTCGCGGCGGGGCTAAGTCTGACTAACTCCTTCAGCGGGAAGCGTGGCATTTGGATTAAAATCCCCATAGGCACACTCACTTGAATTCCCGTGGTTTGACGTGACCGAGGAGGATGTATGCGACTCGTGTTATTGATTCTCTGCACGGTACTTGCGGCGGCACAGGAAGATCACTCGCAACACCAACACGCCGTCGCCGGTCTCGGCACAGTTGACTTTCCAGCCTCTTGCAACGCCACGGCGCAAAAGTTGATCTCCCGCGGAACCGCTCTACTCCACTCGTTCGGCTACGAGGAAGCGCGCATTACGTTCACCGATGCCGCGAAGGCAGACCCGGCCTGCGCCATAGCCTACTGGGGCGTCGCGCGAACCTGGTATCACCCGATATGGGCGCCGCCGTCGCCGGGTGAACTGAAGCAAGGCGCAGCGGCTCTCAATCGGGCTTTGGCCATTGACCCGAAAACTGACCGCGAGCGCGACTATATCAATGCCCTCGCGGTGTTCTATAAGGACTGGCAGACCGTCGATCACGTGACACGAACAAAGAATTACGAACAGGCCTTGGCCGGGGTCTGCAATCGCAACCCGGGCGACGACGAGGCCGCGATCTTCCACGCTCTGCAACTGGTGGCGATCGGCTATCTCGACCCGGCTGACAAGACATATACCTGGCAGAAGAAGGGCAGCGAAATTCTTAATCAGATGCTGTTACGCCATCAGAACCATCCCGGCGTGGCGCATTACATCATTCACAGCGTCGATTACCCGTCCTTCGCGGAGTTGGGCCTCAACGCGGCGCGCGCGTACGCCGGGATTGCGCCCGATTCTCCGCATGCATTGCACATGCCGTCTCATATCTTCACGCGGCTGGGGCAGTGGGACGATTCCATAGCCTCCAACACCGCCTCCACGAAGTCAGCCATCGCGGAAGCGCAACGTCTGCACGGCGGCGGAGGGGCATTCAACCAGCTCCACGCGATGGATTACCTCGTCTATGCTTATCTCCAGCAAGCGAAGGACACGAGCGCTCGAAAGGCTCTGGCGGAAATGGATGAGATCACCAGGCTCGACGAAAATCAGTTCGCCGCCGCCTACGCCTTTGCGGCCTCGCCAGCGCGCTGGGCTCTTGAGCGGCACGATTGGAGAGCCGCTGCTGCGCTTGAGATCAAGCCGGCATGGTTCCCTTGGAATACCTTTCGGAACGCCGAAGCGCTAGTGCATTACGCGAAAGCGATCGGGGCCGCCCGCGCGGGCGATGTGGTCGCCGCGCGCCGTTCGAGCGATGAAATCGCCGCCATCCGCCGGGCCATGCCGGCAACTCGCGACTACGATTGGAGTGGCTCGATGGGCGCACAATGGGAAGCGGCCACGGCGCTGATCGCATGGGCCGAAGGAAAGAAGGAGGAGGGGCTCCGGCTCCTTCGTACGGCTGCCGATCATGAGGACGCCATCGACAAACACCCCGTGTCGCCTGGGGCCTTGCTTCCCGTGCGCGAGATGCTGGCCGATCTGCTGATGGAAAATGGAGCGGCGCCTGAGGCTCTGCAGGAATACGAGGCGGTTTTGAAGACCGCGCCGCGGCGCCTCAATGCCACGGCTGGCGCTGCCAAGGCGGCCGACAAAGCCGGTGACAAGACGAAAGCCCGCGACTACGCCCTCCAGCTTCGAGAGATCGCCAACAACGCGGAGACTTCACGCCCGGAATTAGAATGGGCCCGCGTCTATCCAGGCAATCAATGACCTGAGCGTTCCGCGGGTGCGGAACAGTTGACGCGCTATCCGTACGTAATCCGCCGCGCAACGCTAGGTCGATTGCAAAGGAGACGAAATGACAAGCCGTGCCCTGGAAAGCTCACCACAGACCTACGCACGGATCGGCGGGATACTCTATCTATTCATTATCGTGGCCGCCCTTTTCGGCGAAGCCTTCGTCCGGGGCAGGCTCATCGTGGGAGGTGATGCCACCGCTACCGCCGACAACATCCTCGGTTCCGAAACGCTATTCCGCATCGGCCTGGCGGGCGAAATGCTCACGTGCGTGTGCGATGTCGCGCTGGCAATGATTCTGTATGTGCTGCTCAAACCGGTGAGCAAGAATCTCGCGTTACTCGCGGCGTTTTTCAGGCTGACGTTCGTCGCTATCTACGGCGTCGCCAAGCTCTTCGAAATTGCGGCCCTGGTGGTGCTAAGCCGGGCCGACTACCTGAAAGCCTTCGAGCCACGGCAACTGCACGCCCTAGCGTACATATCGCTCAGAGTGCATAGCTTTGGCTACGGCGTCAGCCTGCTATTCTTCGGCTTCTGCTGTGTCCTATTCGGTTATCTGATCCGCAAATCAGGATACTTGCCCAGAATCATCGGCGTCCTGTTGATAATCGGGGGTTTGAGCTATGTGGTCTTTAGCTCTGCACAGATGCTGGCGCCGCAATTCGCTGCGAGGCTGCTCTTCCCCTGGCTCATGCTGCCCGGCTTCCTCTCGGAATTGGGACTCTGCCTGTGGCTCATCGTGAAGGGAGTAAATGTCCCGAAGTGGGAAGACAGAGCACAGGCGTGAAGGGGTGGCGGACCCGAACCAGCAGTGTGGACTTGCCGTTCCGTTACCGACCACTCGGGAGGTCGCAACCTCATGGCAAACGCGATTACCCACCTGAGGATCGACCTCGCTCCTACAGCGGTAAACGGCAGCGCTTTCGGCGAGTCGGATGTATAGTGAACCGGTGCCTATGCGATTTGGTGGACTATACGCTGCCGTCCTGGTTCTCGCATTGCTAGGGATGGCCGCGGCTAATTCGTCAGGATGGAGAGATCCGTCGAAGCACACCCAGCGATATATCGAGACAGAGCCGGGCGTGAAGTTGGAAGTGCTCGACTGGGGCGGCACAGGCCAGCCAGTTTTGCTGCTGGCAGGACACGGTGATACCGGACACATCTTCGATGACTTTGCACCTGGTCTCACGAGTGACTTTCATGTGCTCGCTGTCACGCGTCGCGGTTTTGGAACCTCAACCCAACCTCGGCAAGGATACGATCTCACAACGATGGTACGGGACATCGCGCGAGTTTTGGAGGCATTGCAGCTCAAAGACGTGAATCTCGTGGGCCACTCGATAGCAGGGGATGAGATGACGCGCTTTGCGCTGACGTATACAGACCGCCTTCGAAAGCTGGTTTATCTGGAAGCTGCCTATGATCGCGTCGAAGCGCAGCACCTGGAATCCAAGTTTCCGAAGATTCCGCCGGCGCCGTCTAAAGACCACGAGTCGGGTTCACCCCAAGCGGTTCGGGCCTGGGTAGCCCGAACCGAGATCCTAATGCCGGAATCGGAAATCCGAGCGACTAGGGTCTTTGGAACTGACGGGAAACTAGTTCGGCCAGTAACACCGGAGCCGATCGTCCATGCTGTTGCCAGGATGGTGGAGCATCCCGACTACCGTTCAATCCGCGCGCCGATGCTGGCCGTCTATGCAGTTTACGAAACTCCTGCGCAGCTCATCGCTCGGTACAACATCGCTGATCCGAAGACTCGACAGGCGCTAGATCAGGTGTTCGCCATGTGGCAGCCATTTGCAAAAAGCCAACGAGACCTTTTTCGAAAGAGCGCGCCCCATGCCCGCATAGTTGACGTGGAGGGCGCTAGTCATTACATTTTCATTTCGAACCGCGAACAGGTTACTCAAGAGGTTCGGGCCTTCATTCAAGCTCCTTGAGTTACAGCTTGTAAGATCGAGCCGGTAATGGAAGTATCGCCGATGATGCGGACACGATCGGTAAATACTCCACCATTGGGAACGAGCCCCGTCGTCCCCCTTCTCCTGTTCTCCCTGGTTCCAGCGATCCGTAATCTACGGCCTGGACTGCGGCAAGTCGCAGTTGAACATCCACGGAAAAGTTGTTGCCAGGCCGAACTGATCCGGGCTGAACCGTATCGGACGCACGTCGATATGTCCAGCGCTGTCCAGAATTCCCTGAACGGCTTGATCGACCGATGCATCCTGAGTGATGTCCAAATCCAACACAGTCTACTTCCAGATTACCGACCAATCGTCTACCAGTTACAACACGGCGTTCCCGCCAAGGTTGGATACCACCACTTGACTTGCTAGTCTTGTTCTGCAGGAGGCGAGATGAATCGACGTCACGTGGTTCCGGGCATAGTCGGTGCGGCGCACGCACTTGGGCAAAGCCCAGAGGTTTCGGTACGAAAGCGATTGATTGGAGTTTGGAAGCTCTTAACGATCGAAGTGTCGGCTGAAGGAAATGTTTTGCGTCCTTACGGGGAACATCCTGTTGGCCGGCTCACGTACGACGAAGCCGGGCGAACCTCCGCTCATGTGATGAAACCTGGTAGAAAGTCTTCAGTGACTGACCCCGGCGCGGTCTCTCGCGCGAGCGATGATGAAGTCCGGCAAATCGCGGACGGCTATGTTGGCTATTACGGAACCTTCACCATTGAGGGAGAAGCGCTGATTCACCACATCGAAGCTTGCACGTTGCCGGCCTGGGTAGCAACGGATCAAAAGCGGCTGTATGAGTTCGTAGGCTCCCAGTTAGTGCTCAGATTCGGTCCCAGCAAACTCGTTTGAGAACGCTTGCCGGGCCGAAACGCAACTGCGGGATAAGCTACGCCGCGCTTTGTCAGCGTCGGCCTGGTGGGCGAAATGCTCACGTGCGTGTGCGATGTCGCGCTGGCAATGATCCTGTATCTGCTGCTCAAACCGGTGAGCAAGAACCTCGCTTTACTCGCGGCGTTTTTTCAGGCTGACGTTCGTCGCGATCTATGGCGTCGCCAAGCTCTTCGAAAAGTGGCCGGCCACTCGGGACCAAATTGACAGCCCGGCCTTTGGGCAGGAGGACTGGCTACACGGCGTCACTTCGCTTGGAAAATATCGCCAGCTACATCGGGATTCGCAAGCGAGCTATTCATTGCGCAACGCAATCATGGGGTCTACTTTCATAGCGCTTCTTGCCGGGGCGTAACAGGCGAGCAGCGCAATCGAGGAAAGAACAAGAACAACTAGAACGAATGTAGGAAGATCGGTGGGCTTTACGCCGAATAGCATGCTTGACATGAAATGTGTGAGCATGAGCGCCAATATCACGCCAATGGCGATTCCGGCCAGAATCATGCGGCCTCCCTCGCCTAGGATCATGCGCAATACCTCCCAGGGCGCAGCGCCTAGAGCCATGCGTATCCCGATTTCTTGCCTGCGTTGTCCGACGAGATGCGCCAAGACTCCGTATATCCCCACGCTTGCCAGAACCAGCGCAATCCCCGCAAAGACCACAAGTAGCGCCACCGTAAAGCGTTTGCTCGCGATGGATCGCGAAACAATTTGCTCCATCGGCTGGTTATCAAAGACAACCAGTCCCCGGTCGAGAGATAAAAGTTGCTCGCGAAGTGATGCAAAGCTTATGTCAGCGCTTTTGGTACGTACATACATCCGTATGTCTTGCCCAAAACCGCTCATCTCTTTATCTGGAATCTGAGCGATCGGTAAATACATCTGTGCCTGCAAGGGGTGGGAAGCATCAGAAGCGAGACCCCACTGGTTCACATGCCCCACTATGCCGACAATCTGGGGATTAGGAATTCTGCCGGGATTTTGTGGATCGGTGTCGAAGTCGAGATACCGGCCAATCGGGTCTTGCGCGGGAAAGTACTTCTCGGCCATTGTCTCGTCGATCACGACGACTTTGGTGGACAACTCGTTGTCGGTATTCGTCAGGAAACGGCCCCGCTTGAGCTGAAGCTGGAGCGCGTGCAAGTAATCCGGTTCGACGATATAAGCCAGCGCCATCGGCAGATCGTTAACATGGGCAGGCTTCGGTTTACCAACGAACCAGAAGTACCACTCCTGATCGCCGTTCATCGGACTGGCATACCCTCCGAGTGACACTGCGTCTACCCCCGGAATGGATGCGATTTTGTCGTGCATCTGTCGCAAGAAGGAGCGAATAGCAGCAGGCTTCTCTTTCCGGAGCGATGCTTGTGGAGAGACGGAAAAGGTCATGACTCGGTGCGGATTGAAGCCGGGATCTACTCCCCAGAGAGCAAATAGCGTGCGAATCATAAGACCTGCCCCGACCAGCAGCACAAGCGCCATTGCCATCTCAAGGACGACGAATACTCCCCGGTTATGGTGACGAGAGCCGGCCATGGTTCGTCCGCTCTCCTTGAGAGCGCTGCCAATCTCAGCGAGCCGCGTTTTGAATGCTGGCGCAACGCCGAAGAGTACACCGGCAACGAGTGAAACGGAGAAGGTAAATAGTAAGACAGGCAAGTTAAGCCCAATTTCATCTGGTCGTAATACGGTCTGCGGAAGAACTGTCAACGCCGCAGCTATTCCAAACTTGGCAACCAGCAGCCCGAGCGCGCCTCCAACCAGCGCCAGCAGAACGCTTTCAGTAAGTAATTGACGTACAATCCGAATCTTTCCCGCGCCCACTGCCAGCCGGATGGCGAATTCCCGTTCGCGAGACGTTGAGCGCGCTAGCAGCAGGTTTGCAACGTTGACGCATGCAATGAGCAACACAAATAAAACCGCTCCCTGCAGCACGAGCAGAGCCAGTCGCATGTCGCCCACCAAGACATCTTTCAGTGGAACTAAATTCGCCTTGACGCTGCTATTCATAGCCGGGTAACTTATCGCGAGCTGGTGTGAGACGCGCTGCATGTCAGCCCGTGCATCTTCTAGAGTTACTCCAGGATTCAGACGTCCAACGGCGAACCACACCGCGCCTGCAGCCCGATTGGCGTAAAACCGTGGCTCATTCCAATTCCCCATTGGCTCATAGACGTCGTTGATAGACGTAGCCAGTGGGAAGTGAAAGCTGGAAGAAACTATGCCAATGATGGTTCGAGGAGTGCCATCCACCGTTACTGTCTGTCCAACGATGTTGGGCATCGAGCCGAATTTTCGCTTCCACAATCCTTCTGAGATCACGATCGTGGGCGCAGCGCCGAGCCGGTCGTCATTTTTGCTGAACGTTCGTCCCGCAATCGGATGGATCCCCAATATCTCGAACAATCCCGCGGAAATCATTTCGCCTGGTAGGTGCTCCGCTTCACCGTTCCATGAGATGTTGACATCGGTTCCACGATATCCGGCGATCGAGGAAAAGGAGCGGTTCATGTCGCGCCAGTCAAGGAAATTCGGATAAGAAATGGAGGATCTTTTCGAACTCGGGATCTCCTCGAATACGGAGATCAGACGATCGGGATCCTGGTAAGGCAACGGGCTCAGCAATACTCTGTTCACGACCGAAAACGTCGCTGTGTTTGCTCCGATTCCGAGTGCGAGGGTGACGATCGCTACCGCCGCAAATGACGGCGACTTTAGGAGTGTACGAATACCGTAATGAATATCTTGAACCGTCGACTCAAGCCATACCAGCAGCTTTGCGTCGTGGCTGTCTGCTTGGGCTCGAGATCGGTTGCCGAACTCTAGCGCTGCTCGTCTAGCGGCTGCCTTCTCTTCCATACCTTCTTCAATGAATTCCTCGATCCGGCAGGCTATGTGAAACTCTTGTTCTTCTTGAATCTCCCGGCCAATACGCTCAGTGCGAAAAACCGATACAAATCGCGATAGCAACGACATGGCTGATTAGGCTTCCTTCAGCACCCTTCCAATAGCGTTGGAAATATTGCGCCAACGGCTCTCTTCCTGCTCCAATTCCTTCATCCCAGCGCGAGTAATCTCGTAAATGCGCGCACGGCGATTCTTGTCAGTCGTGGCCCACTTGGCTTTGATCAGGCCGGCTTCTTCCATACGATGCAATGCAGGGTATAACGACCCCTCTTCCACGTTCAGAACCTCTAGCGATGTCTGTTTGATGTGAATTGTCAGGCCGTACCCATGCAGAGGTCCTCGTCTGGCAAGGATCTTTAGAACGAGCAGGGGAATCGCCCCTTGAAACGAGTCTTGGCGAGCCATAGAATACTAAGATTGCTAAGTAAGACTGCTACTTGTTAGTATTCTCTCTTCACCTGGCTCTGTCAAGCTAAATGCACATCGAGCCCCATCCAATTTGCGGGAGAGATTACTATAAAACGATGAACAAGGGCGCGCCGCTACGCCGGCTTGAGAATCATTACCTGAGTGGACACATGCGGGGGCGTGGCTTGGAAATTGGAGCCTTGTGGCGGCGCTTCCCGGTGCATCCAACCTCAGAGGTCCTATACATGGACCGGGCAGACATCGAGGGTTTACGGCGACAATACGCCGATGTGCAGGAACAGATCTTCCTGCCGGACTTGATCGGTGACGCCACCGACTTGCCAATCGCCTCCAGCACGATGGATTTTCTGATTGCGAGCCACGTCCTGGAACATCTGCCATTCCCGCTGGCGGCCATCAGGGCTTGGTACGAAGCGCTGGCTCCGGCTGGAAAATTGCTTATCAAGGTGCCCGATAAACGCTACACGTTTGACTGCCATCGTCAACGAACGCCGCTTGCGCATTTAAAGGCTGAGTATGACCACCCGGAGCTAACGGACTGGCGCGCCCATTACACCGACTGGGTTGAGAATGTGGATCGCCGCAAGCCCAATGAGCAAGAAGTTGCCGACGGCGCTGAGGGACTGAGGGCCGGTACCTTCAATATTCATTTCCATGTTTGGACTGACGACGATGTTATGGAAAAGGTTGAGTTTACGCGGCAAGAATGGGATCTCGACTGGAGGCCGCGTGTCTTCTGGAAAGGACGTTCTTACCGGAAAGAGGTAACCGTTCTGCTTGTTCGCGGCAAGTGAAGGGGCAAGCCGTCCACTGACCGGCTTGCCCGTTGATCTCGACAGCACTGTAATTTCGAATCGGAACGAAGCTACGGCTTCCGCAGCAGAGCTTCCGTGCTCTGAAACGTCTCTTTGCTTGCCATCGTAAGAGCAATAGTGGCCCAGCTGGATCCGGCCATCGAAATCCATTGGTCGGAACCATACGGGAAACCGCTCTCAAAATAGGGCTGGAAAGGAAACGAGCGGCTCTTCACCCGCCACGTGCCATCCGCTTGCTGCGTCTTCAATAGATACGCGATGCCCCGTTTCCAGGCCGCGCTGTTTGTATCCAGAGTGCCGGCCACAGCCAGTGCATACAGGCTTTGGCCGGTCGCATACGCATCGCTGCCTAAGCCTGGAAGCTGCGCCCAACCGCCATCCGCACGCTGATGATTCAAAACTAGCCGGGCAGATTGCGCGATCTGCTCCGGACCTGCCTTACTCCAGAACAAACCAAGTAGCTTCCAGTTCTCATCTGATGCGCCCCCCGGATTTGCTTTGGCTAACCACGCGCCGGCCTTTCGTACTCGTGTCTCGAACTCGGAGCGGCGTCCCTCGATCCGGTAGAGTTCAAGAGCTCGCAGCGAAAGAGCCGTCGCCTGTATGTCGCCGTACTCGATCGGAGGGCGCGGAGCCCAAAGCGTCCAACTTCCGTCAACGTTCTGCTTGTTCGCAAGGTTGTGCACCACGGCATCAGTCAAACCATCGGGACGGTAATCTTGCGCGGCCAGAGTCATCAGCGCATACGGAGCGGTGACCTGCAGGTCGGGGATATTATCCCCATTCTCAATCAGCAGCTCGCGTGCTGGCTTGAGGACACTGAGCAGTGTCTTGTTTTCGAGTTGCATCGCTTGCTCGTCGATTTTGTGGCCCTGGCTCCGCGCTAGCGTCGCCGCGATTGCCGGCAGCATGTTGTTGTGGCAAGACACGCAGCCGCGTTGTTTGAAGACCGCGGGACCCGCTTTCTGGAGCATGGGCAGGCTCTTCTCGATCGCTGCAAACAGATTCCGGTTGTCCGTCAGCAAAACCGTGGCCGAAGTTGGAAAATCGACACCATCTGAATTCGTTTCCGCGGAGGAGGCATGATCTTTCAGTAAGCCAGTGACGCTCGTAGCTCCCCGTCGCGCAGCCCAAGTGAAAGCCGTTTCGCCCAGCTTATTCTTGTGGTCGGCATTCGCGCCGGATTCGAGCAGGAATTTCACGAGTTCCGGACGCGCCCGGTCGGAATAGGCGGCCCACATCAGGGCCGTGTTGCCCCACATGTCTTCGGCGTCCACTTTCGCGCCGCGCGCCAGCAGCGAAGAGGCCGTCTGGGCATCGTCTCGCATCGCCGCCAGAATCAATGCCGAAATGCCCCCGGAGTTCGTGGCGCTTACATCGGCTCCACGGGCCAGCAGCAGCTTAATATTGCGGTAGTTCTGATAGGCGACTGCATTCAACAAAGCCGTGCTGCCGTTCTTCTCTTTTGCGTTGACGTCGGCGCCTTTCTTCAATAGAGCGGCCAGCGCCTCGCCATCGCGAGCCTTCGCCGCCTGAATGACCGCGGTCGCCCCTCCTCCGCCAATCGGGATTACTGGTATGCCTTGCAGTTCGTCTTTGATATCGCTGCGCGCCCCATGTGCCAGTAAATAGGAGACGACAGGGCCGGCCCCATCGCGGCTGGCCCCAACCAATAACGCCGACTTGCCCAACTTCGAACGGGCGTTCACATCCGCCCCGTGCTCTACAAGCAACTTCACTTTTTCCAAACTTCCCGTTCCCCAAATCAGAGCAGTGCCGCCGAATCCGTTCGAAGCATTGGGGTCGGCCCCGCGTTCGAGTAACAGCCGCATGCAAGCTGTGTCCGCTGCATAGAGAGCTGCATACATCAGTGGCGTAGAACCTTCCGCATCTCTGGCGTTGACGTCGGCGCCGCTCGCAAGTTCTGATCGAACACCCGCAAGATCCCCCGTCCGGACGGATTGAAATAGCCTATCGGCAGGTGTCTGCGGTCCTAAGTGAGCCGCCTGCATAAGAAGTCCAGCGGATGTCAGCAAGGTGACGAGTTTAACGAACATGGTTGTTTCTCCCTTCAGCTACGCGTAGGGAAGAGTGAAAAAGGCTCACGCTCCTGCGAACGGCTCCAAAAAATACAGGGAAAGGCCCTGAGCGGAGCGCCTTACTGCTTCGCGCTCTCGATGGTCCAGGCGCCGGAGCGTCTGGCCAGCACTAACGTCACCGTCACTTCGGGACTCTGTTTCTCCACGCCATCCGCGAATATTTCGGAAACCTGGCGGCGGCAAAGTACCGTTGCTTGCGCGCCTTCGATTCGCGGCTCGGAGGTTGGCGATATATTCATCACCAGCGATTTGAGCGGCGATAGCTGCGCCCTCACCGCCCGCCTGTCCAGGTAGCGTTGTAAAGAAACAATGGAGTCGACGTTTCGCGCGTTCCACGCTGCGGCATACTGGCGAACCACGTCCAACACCTCCGCCGATTGTTGCTGCGCGGCTTCAGTGCGGCGAATATCGGCCAGCGCTTGCTCCGCGGTTGCCCGGTTCGCGCCCCCGGGGGATCGGCTCAAATATCTCTCCACCGAATGCACATCGCCCCGGTTCACTGCCGCCCAGGCGTCTTCATCGGCTTTGGCCCTGTTCTCCAAATCCGGCAGCTCCGGAGCCGCGCTCAACCAACTATCGTGCACCGGTTGCTCGATGGGAGGCGGAATGGCTCTGATCTGGTTACCCACCGGCGCCGGTAGCTTCAGCGATGCGTCCAAACGGGAGGGATCGAAAGGCGTTCGCCTCCGGACTTCCACCGGAGCGGCCCCTGAAACCGCACCGCTCCATTCCACCACTTGCACTGTCTGAGATTTGGGAGTAAAGACTTCCACTGGGAGCGTCGCGATTGCTGGCGTAGTCACGGGCCGCGCCGCGCTCACAGCCTCGGGTTTGGCGAGGCTTTTTGCGTGATGCATCCAAGCCAGCCCTCCTGCCACCGAAAGCATCGCTGTCGCGGAAATCAACGTGGTCACCCTCTTGAAACGGACCCAAGCCGTTTTAGGCCGCTGCTTCTGCTTTGTAGCGGTCCGGCGGACCAGGACCATTTCGGGCCGGGCCTCCCGTTGCTGCCGCACACCTCCATGGAAACCGCGCGTCTCAAATTCACGCGAATGCGCCGACCGGGCATCTACTGTCTTCAGTCGCGTCTCCAGCCGCGATTCGCCCGGATATTTCGCCGCCAGTCCGGCCAGCCGCTGCCGTGCTAGCGGCATCCTGCCATTCGGGGACGCGGCTTCGGCGGCGTTCAGCGCCCTGTTGATGGTCTCCTCGCGTTCGCGCTGCTGAATGCCGTCCCACAATTCGTCCGGCACTGTTTCGCCCGAGTCGACTTCCCCCGCTTCCTGCAGCAATGCCTCCGCAATGCGCCAGCCTTGCGGCAACAATTGCTCAGCCTGTGCCACCGCCAACTTCACAACCGTCTCTTCCAGCGCCGGATAGCCCCGGCTTAGATTCACTGCTTCCCGGAACTCACCGAATCCCGCCGAAAGACGCCCGTCCGCGAAATACGCTTCCACCTTGCCGGTCGCTAATGCAAAATCCCCAAGTCTCCGCAGCGCTCTCGCACGCGCCTGCTCGGTCGTGGGTTCGCAGTTCGCGAGGGACGTGAGGCCGGACAATTGCATTGACAACTCTCTCGGGATGCGACAGACGGGCACCCCGCCGAATAGAAATGTTTATATTCTACTCGCAAATTGCGTTCGCCTAACGCCTGGTTGTGACCGAGCCAAGTAACACCCGTTGGAGGGGCATAGTACTGGGCCGGTACCATACGTGACTTGCAACCCTGCCCGGCTGGTCGTAGGCTGCGCATATGCACTCTTTTGTGAAGCCGGCCGTTCGTTGCGCTTGCTTCCTTGGATTGCCGGCGGCCCTGTTTTGCCAGGCTGTTCCAATCTCCAGCGTTCCCGGGCTGAGCGGTTCCCTGTTTCCCGTTTCAGCGTGCACCGGTAAGACCTCGCTGGGCTGTGCCATTCCCAATCTTTACGGGCCGCGCGGCTTGGCCCTGCCGAACCCGGGCTATTCGAACCACTTCATGAATTCGGTCATCGAAAATTTCTCGGCACTGAACACCGAGCTGGCAACCCAGCTTACGCTGCTGCCGCTAGCCAGCCCCGCCTCTGGATTTACATACTCGGTGGATACGAATACCGGCGTGGTCGTGCGTACCGCCGAAAGCTTCGGACCCGTCATGACCGAGCGCGGCGAGACCATCGGACGGCACAAACTCTTCATCGGCGGTACGTTTCAGAGATTTCGCTTCAGCACCATTGACGGGCAATCCCTGCACAATCTGCCTTCCGTCTTCACCCAGACACCCGGCAGCGTTCCGGCCGGCGCCAGGCCGGTGGAACAGCAGTTCATTTCCACGCGCAATTCGATTGACCTGAAGCTGAATCAATTCACGGTGTACGCTACCTTCGGCCTGACCAACCGCCTCGACGTTTCGGTCGCGATTCCGTTTCTGCAGGTGGGCCTCAACGTAGATTCGGTTGCCACCATCAACCGCATTCAGAATACTGAACCCATCGTGACGCCCGGCGCGGCAGGACAACCCGACGTCATCTCTTGCTGCAGCAGCGGCGGTCCCGGACCATATGGGCCTGTCTACGCCAATTATTTCGACCCCAATAACAAGGCGGGAAGCCTAGTCCGCCAGTTCTCGAATAATCAATACGCTCCCGACATCCTCACGAATCCCGCCAAGACCGGAGATCTGTATTGGAACCCCAGCAAGAATAGTGCCGCCGGCCTCGGCGACGTGACGTTTCGCATCAAGGACAACGTCTATCGGAGCGACCGTATGAGTCTTTCCGTGCTCACCGATGTCCGGATTCCATCTGGTGACGAAACCAATTTTCTCGGCTCTGGCGCCTGGGGTGTCAAGCCCTTCGCCGCGCTCTCTATCCGCACCGGTTGGATTACTCCGCATGTGAACCTCGGTTACCAGTGGAACGGATCGTCATTGCTGGGAGGCAACATTTGGACCGGTACAAAGGCCGGGCTTCCGGGTTTTGTGTTCCTCTCGGCCGGGACGGAATTCGGCTTGACGCAGCGGCTTACCGTAGGCGCCGACTACATGGGGCAGGAGCTGATCAATGCGCCGCGTGTAGAAATGTCCAGTTACACCTCGCAAGGCCCGCTGGTCACCACGGGGCAGGTTGGAACCTTCCCGACCGTGGTAAACGGCAATAAACAGACCTACAACCAGAGCAACGCGTCCTTCGGGCTCAAATACAATGCCTTCGATCGATTTTTGATCAGCGGCAACCTGCTGGTAGCGCTTAACGATGGTGGTCTGCGCCAGCGTGTAACGCCACTGATCGGCCTGTCCTATACCTTCTAGGAAAAGCTGACTTAGAAAGGCATCGACCGGAGAGCCATCTCAACCACGCGGGTCATCTCCCCCTTGGTAGCTCCATTGGCCGCCTGAATTCCTAAACCAGTCAGCACTGTAGAAAGATAGCGGGCAAGGTCGCCGGGATTCACGTCCCGTGGGAGGTCTCCTACCGTTCGCGCCTGCTGTAGACGTTTCTGAATCTCCGCCTCCCCCCGCTTTCGCCATTCGATCATTGCCTGTTTCGCCCGCTCGGCGCCAGTACCGCAGGCGAGGGCTCCCTGCACGGAAAGGCAGCCGCGCGGATGGCTTGAATCGGTCATCAATTCCAACGCCCCGCGCAGAAGGGCTTCCGCAACCGCACGCGCGGTCGGCTCCTTGAGCGCCCTCCGCAAATACGCTGCGGGGCCCTCCGCATAGCGGGCAATGGCCATTCGGAAGAGCGCATCCTTATCTCCGAATGTGGCGTACATGCTGGACCGGTTGATGCCCATCGCCTCCGTCAGGTCGGACAGCGTGGCGCCTTCATAGCCCTTCTCCCAGAAGACGCGCATGGCCGCTTCAACAGCTGCCTCCTCACAGAAGCCGCGGGGCCGTCCCATCTTCACGTTTGCTTCCGCTTGCGCGCCCATATTCAATATGATGCACTTTTATACCGGGCAGTTCAAAAAAGGTGAATCGAGCCGTTTCCCCGTGACATCTGAAACGTGCGGTCCAAAAATAAAGAATGGGGAATTCACATGTCAGGCAAGCTTGAAGGAAAGATTGCACTCGTCACCGGCGGCAGCACGGGGATCGGCCTCGCGACAGCGCAACGTTTCGTAAAGGAGGGCGCGTATGTCTACATTACTGGCCGGCGCCAGCCTGAACTGGACGCGGCGGTAAAAACGATCGGAGAGCAGGTCACGGCGGTCCGTGCGGATGCATCCAGTCTCACAGATCTCGACAAGCTCTTTGCGCAGATCAAGCAGCAGAAGGGTCGTCTGGACGTTCTCTTCGCCAACGCGGGTGGCGGCAGCTTTGCTCCTCTCGGCTCCATTACGGAGGAGCAATATGACCAGACCTTCAATACTAATGTGAAGGGGCTGCTCTTCACCGTGCAGAAGGCGCTCCCGCTCATTCCCGATGGCGGCTCGATCATCCTGAATGCTTCGATCGTCTCCATTAAGGGCTCGCCGGCCTTCAGCGTGTACTCCGCGACGAAGGCTGCCGTGCGCTCCTTTGCACGTAGCTGGACAAGCGATTTGAAGGACCGCAAGATCCGCGTCAATGTGGTGAGCCCTGGTCCCATTGATACACCGGGTCTGTCGGGACTTGCGCAGACCGAGGAACAGCGTCAGGCACTCTACTCCCAACTTAGTTCGACGGTGCCTCTGGGCCGTATGGGGCAGCCGGACGAGATCGCAAAGGCTGCCGTATTTCTCGCCTCTGACGATGCCAGCTACGTCGCGGGCATAGAGCTTTTCGTCGATGGCGGTTCGGCGCAAATCTAACGCGCCTACAGCATCACCAGGCCGCGCCGGATCGCTTGGGAGACCGCCTCGGTCCGGCTGGAGACGCCCAGCTTCGCGAAGATGGACGCGACGTGGGTCTTAACGGTGTGCTCCGAAATGCCAAGTCGGTGCGCGACGAGCTTGTTGCTGAGTCCCTCCGCCAGTAGATCTAGTACTTCTAGTTCGCGTTCGCTGAGCGGCTCGGCAAGTTCTTCGGCGAAAGTTTGCGCATCCGGCCGGAGTTCCGCCAGCAATGCCGGCGTTGTCACCACCAGCCCGGCGTTTACGGCGTGCACGGCGCCCTCGATCTCCTGCGGAGTTGCATCCCAGGAGATCGCTCCTCGAATTCCGGAGCGCAGCGCCGAACCCGCTAGTGCCGGATCCGCGGGATCCAGCAACAAGACTGCGGGAACCGGCAAGTCGGCGAGCACATGCCAATCGTTTGCGGTAGCATCCGCCATCTCGATCAGCATCACATCGCCGGAGAGTAGGGACGAGGAGAGAGTCAAGGAAGAAAGGTGAGACAGATCCACCGCCCCGGCAAATTCAAGCGCTGGACTCGCGCGGATCACGCTCTCCAGGGCCGCCCGAACCAAGCTCGATCGCGACCCCACCAAAACGCGAATCACGCCGCTCTCACCGGGGCAGCCGCCATTTGAGCTGCTACGGTCCGAATATTCCCGCTCGCGCTCCGGCGGAATTGCAGTCGCAGAATTCCCCCGCGGCTCGCGTGAATCGCCATCTCCAAATCCTGGACCGCCTCGAACCGCTTCCCACCCGCACCCAGCAAAATATCGCCCTGCAGCAGCGAAGCTCTCTCGGCGGGCGAGTGCGGAATCACTTCCAACACGAGCAGCCCGATTTGTCGTCGCGAAAGTTCGACCAGAACCGGGCGGACCACGACTCCGAGCCCGGCTTGCTCGTTCAGCGAAGCCCTCAGGAATTGCGCCACGGTGTGGGAGGCAATCGCGAACGCGAGTCCGCCGGCAAGCATGGTGTTGATCCCAACTACTTCGCCGCGAGCGTTCGCCAGCGGTCCGCCGGAGTTTCCGGGCGCTAATCTCAGCTGGCTGACCACCCAGGCGCGATTGTCGAATCCGCGCAGCGGGCCTTCACTCGTCACGCGATGAACCACTCCGGTGCTGGCCGCGCCGGTGAAACCCCATGGATTCCCAACGGCGATTACCAGCTCGCCGGCGCGTAGCGCATTCGAATCGCCAGGAATTGCAGGTAGAAAGTTGGCCCCTTCCACCTGTAAAACCGCCAAGTCACGCCTCCGGTCTCTATTCACAATTCTGCCCGGCAGGCGCCGTCCATCCCAAAACTCGACTTCAACCGTGCCCGCGCTTTCGCCTTCCACAACATGCGCGTTGGTCACAATCCGGCCATCCCGCGACCAGATCACACCCGAGCCGCTGCCGTTCCGGTGCGCCTTGACCTGGACCGTCGAGCGGCGCAGTTTCTCGACTACTTCTCCAAATGCATCGCCCACGCCCTTATCTCCCGCGGCTCGGCCGCTCTCCGATGCGAACATCTAGATCTTGCAACACCCCCGCCCGCAGCACCCGAAATCGAACCGTCTGCCCCACGGGAATTCGCTCCAGAAGCTCGGCCAGCGCTTCCGGCTGCGCGAGTGGCTGGTCGCTCGGAGGGCCGCCAGCAGTCACCAGCACGTCTCCCAGGATCAATCCGCCGGCCGCCGCCGGCCCTTGCGGCTCGATCCCTAACACCATGATTCCCGTGTCCTGATCGAGCTGTTCCTTTATCTCTTGAGGCAACGCCACCGGTTGAATCGCAACGCCCAGGAAGCCGCGGCTGACATAGCCTTGCTGCCGCAGCTTTCCTGCCACTCGATCAATCGTGCCGCGCGTCACCGCAAATACAGAACTGCGCGATAGTCCAGTGGAGACTAAGCCAATCAGATTGCCGCTCGAGTCCAACGCTGCGCCGCCCGAGAGCGTCGGATAGGCCGAGATATCCAGGCGAACGAACGGGTCGATCTTTCCGCCGCGCCAGGTCTTCCATTCTCCGGAAACGCCGCTAATGATTCCGAAGGACGCGATCGGCCCGGTATTCGCCGTGCGGCCGACCGCCACCGCCAGTTGTCCAACCTTGAGCGTAGTATCCTCGGCGAATTCCAGCGGACGAAGCCCCCCGGCATCGGTTTCCAATAACGCAAGGTCGGTGCCGGAATCCCGCCCGCGCAACCGGGCCGTCGTGACACGGCCGTCGGGGAGCAGAACCTTGATCCCCTCTTCCGCGCGAATCCCTTCACTCGAAGTCAAAATCAGATTGTCTTGCCAAACAGTCCCGCTCGATCCGATGCCGCGCCGGCCGTGCACGGCCACAACGCTGGCAGCGGCCCGCTCCACGGTTTCAGCCAGTGCATTCGAAAGATTTACAAGATCAGTTGCCATGATGATTCCAGCATGCTCCCTGCGGACCGGCGTGGGCATCGGAAGAAAGACTGAGTTGCCCTCGCGCTTTCGACTGACTGGCGATATCGTGCCATGCATGTCAAAAGAAATGGCGGGAAACGCGGTAAAATGGGCTTGGTTACTGGGTTTTCCGCGCCAGAGTACAGACATGAACCGGGCAGAAATCATAGCGAAACTTCGCAAGCATGAACCGGAGCTAACGGCGTTGGGCATACTGCGCCTGTCCGTATTCGGATCGGTCGCGCGCGACGACGCCTCGCAGCAATCGGATATCGATCTGATGGGCGATTTCGACCGCACAAAGCGGCTTACCTTGTTTGACATGGCCGGCCTAGAAGTCCGGCTGGCGGATATCCTCGGCGCCTCAGTCGATCTCTGCGACCGCCGAATGTTGAAAGACCCGGTAAGAATTCGAGCGGAACGGGAAGCCGTCCTTGCCTTTTAGAGAGCCCCCAACCGCCGCTCCCCAAATTCCTGATATCTTTTGGACGTGAGGCGCTGGGCGTCATTGCTAACTCTCGCCTGCGGCATTCTCGCAGCGCAAAACCCGGATCGTTGGACAGTCGCCCAAAACTCGCATTTTGAAGTGTATTCACAAACACCCGGCGCAACCGCAAACAAGGCATTTACCTGGTTCGAACAATTGCGAACGTTTTTCCAGCAGAACGGTCTGTTGGGTGCGGGTTTCAACGATCACGACCGGCCTCCTTTGCGCGTGATTGGCTTTCGCTCGGAAAAGGAATACGAAGAATTTCGTCTCCGCCCGGTTTCCGACGCTTACTACGTCACGGACGGAACACGTGACTATATTGTTATGGCGGCACTGCGGTCCAGGAATTTCGACACTGCGGCGCATGAATATGCCCACTACGTTCTGCACGCCACCGGCCTGAAGCTTCCAACCTGGATGAACGAAGGTCTCGCCGAATTCTTTTCCACTTTACGATGGAACGCGAACGGCTACGAACTGGGCGGCGACCTGCCGGCGCGAACGCAAACCTTAAGGAGAAACAGATGGTTGCCGCTTGCCGGATTGCTGGATCTCACCCGCAATCCGTCCATGCCCTACACACGGAAGGATGCCGCTATCTTCTACGCCGAGAGCTGGGCGTTGGTGGACATGCTGATCACTTCGCCCCACTATGCCGGACATTTTCACGAACTTGTCTCCGAGTTGAGCGCCGGCTCCAATACGTCTCAGACATTCCGGAAGATCTATGGCAAGTCACCGGACGAGCTAAAAACGGACCTTGAAAATTGGGTCGGCCAGGCGCGATCCACTCGCTTCGTGTTGAATAGGCCGGCCGAGTTCGCCATGCCCCACAGTTCAGAACTTTCCCCACGTCAGGCCGCTTTCCTCCTGGCGCAGCTTTCGCTTGTCAGCGGCCATGTGGAACAAGCACAGGCTCGGTATAAGGAATTGTTGCGGGAAGCGCCTGACGATCCGGATCTTCGAGCCGCATTGGGCGCCATCGCTCTACGGCACGGAAACCGGCAAGAAGCTTTAGCGCAATGGCGGCAAGCGATCCGCGGCAACGTCACGGACGCGCGGCTGTGTTATCGCTACGCACTCCTGGCAGAGGAAGCGCAAATGGATGTGCAAGATGTCAAAGCCGCCCTGGAACGGGCCGTAGCCTTGGCCCCGGACTTTGACGATGCGCGCTACAAGCTCGCCCTACTACAAAACCATGCCGGTGAATACCAGTCCGCTGTCGAACAATTGCGAGCGATGCAAGTTCCAACGGGAGAGCGGCGGTATGCCTACTGGACCGCACTGGCCTCGGCCTTAACCGAACTGGATAAGCGGGAGGAGGCCAAAGAAGCGGCCCACGAAGC
>Ga0193743_1000823_pt1 | contig 24248 bp, 16 predicted proteins | sample L2c2metaG_FD_143038 | JGI IMG/M metagenome (GOLD analysis project Ga0193743, IMG submission 143038) | Soil microbial communities from a riparian zone of the East river system, Colorado, United States - L2c2 | ecosystem: Environmental > Terrestrial > Soil > Riparian zone | place: USA: East River...
ACGCTGCCGCAGTTTCCGTTCGTACAACAGACGGTAGGCCAACAGTCGCAGGACAACATTAATCCGGCATTTGTGCTCTCGAAGGGTCCGACCGTGCAGGTCACGGCGCCGAATCCGAATTCGGGCTTGGGCCAAGGAGTTTTCGGCGTTGACCGGAACGTAGGATCGGGCTATTCACAGCAGTGGAACTTTACCGTGCAGAAGACCTTTGGACGCGATCTGAATTTCGAGGTTGGTTATCTAGGGTCCAAGAATACGCACTTAGGCCTGCCGGAGTCGAATTTGAATCAATTGCCGGCGGCATACCTGGCGTTAGGAGCCGCTCTGACGGCGAGGGTCCCCAATCCTTACTACGAACAGGTTCCGGCATCCTCCTCGCTGGGGCAGGCAACCATCACGCAGCAGCAGTTGTTGCGCGCTTTTCCGCGATTCACAAACGTGGCCCTTTTTCGTGATAACGTGGCTGATTCCGCCTACGAAGCGCTGCAGGTAAAGCTAGAAAAACGTGTATCGCACGGCTTGACATTCTCGGCTGCGTACACTTTCTCCAAACTCATTGACAACGCTTCGACCTACTTTTCTCAGACCATCTTCACTGGACCCACGCTAACCACCATTGGCGCAGCGGACGCCTTCAATCGAAAGCTCGAAAGAGATGTTTCGAGCGGTGATATCCCGCAAGTCTTTTCGGCCGGCTGGGTCTATCAAATTCCGCGATGGTGGAAGATTTCCGGATGGGAAATCGGAGGTTTGGTCCGCATCCAGACCGGCGACGCGGTTCCCATTACCCAAGCGACGAATAACTTGTCTGCATTTGGCTACGCGGTTCAGCGGCCGAATCGTATCGGCAATCCAAACGACTTTGGGAATCGAAGCGCCTCCGCATGGTTTGATAGGTCGGCGTTCACGGCGGCCGGGCAGTACACCATCGGGAACAGTTCGCGGAATCCGATTCGCGGCCCCGGTCTGCAGAATGCCGACCTGATGATCGGCAAAACGTTCCGGGTGTCGGAACGGGTGAATTTAGAGTTCAGAGCGGAAGTTTTCAACATCAGCAATACTCCGCCTTTGAACGACCCGAACGGTTCGTTTGGCAGCGCCGCGTTCGGGACCGTTACGAGCGCCGGAAACCCGAGAGATTTCGAGTTCGTCGGGAAATTGCGGTTTTGAGGTTTCGGCGACAACGGATGGTCTAATTGCGGGTGATTCGGGCTATCCTGAACTCATGGATTTACCCGAGCGCCTGATCGTCGATCCGGAGATTCTTTCGGGTAAACCGGTCGTTCGGGGTTCGCGTCTCGCCGCTGAGTTCGTCATTGATCTACTGGCAAGCGGTATGCGGGAAGCCGAAATTTTAGAAAATTATCCCGGCTTGCAGCGTGAGGATATCTTGGCTTGCTTGGCTTATGCCAGCCAGCTTGCGCGCGAGTGGAAATCCTTTCCACTTTCCGCCTGAACCAGTGCGGCTCGTTCTAGACGAAAACTTTCCAAAGGCAGCGGTAGAAATTCTCCGCGCGCACGGCCATGACGTGGTTTGGATTCGGACGCATGCGCCTGGCATGAAAGACCGAGATATTCTTCAACTGGCGGCGCGGGAAGAACGGGTCGTGTTGACGTTGGACAAGGATTTTCGTCAGCTCCCGCCAGCGGCTTCGGTGGGGCCCACGTACGGCGTGATCTTGTTTCGAGTTCGTCCAGCGGTACCGGCAAGAGTTATACCCATTGTGCTGAAGGCTCTAGCCCTCAATCTAGACCGGTTGGGACACGTCAGCGTTGTTTCGGACAATTCCGTGCAGATGCTTCCGTTTCGACGGCGCTGATAAATCCACAACGCGTTCTACTAAGAATCTTCGTCGCCGCGGTGATTCTTTAGAAACTCATTGTCAATCTGACGGCGGCCGCGCACTCCGTCCGCCACGTGATGCCAGAAAGCGATGCCCGGCTCGCCTAGCTTCCAGCACATGTACACTTCCTGGTTGCGATAGAGGGTAGGGAAGTCCACCAAGCCGGTCTCGATGTCTTTCAACTGACAGCCCAGTTCCTGTATCTTTTCGGCCGCGTTTTTGAGGCCGCGCGTGTTGGCGTCCTTCTGGTTGCGCAGCATCTTTACCTGGTCGCGCGGAGGGATCATGCCTCCGGCCATGGTGATGCGGAGGCCGATTTCGGTAAGTCCCGCGTCGGCCTCTTCATAAGAACGCCTGAGGACTTTCAGGCTGCGTACGAGGCGCTCTATTTCAGGCAATTGGCTTTCGGCTTCGAGCAGGGTAAAAAATTTGGGCACTGGAGTTAGTTAGTCTTCTTCAGGATATATGCTGAAGCGTGCGAATCGGCATTCATTGCTCCACGGCGGGGTCGCTGGAACGGGCCGCCATCAAAGCGCGGGAGCTGGGAGCGAATACGCTGCAGATTTTCTCCGCAAGCCCGCGGATGTGGAAGGCGAAGCGGCCGGACCCGCGGCAGATCAAACTGCTCGAGCAGGAGCGCGCCACGCACGACTTGGCTCCACTAGTGATTCATGACAGCTATCTGATCAATCTTGCGGCGCCGGCCTCCGTGGGGCGGGAAAACTCGATTGAAGGCTTTCGCGGGGAGATCGAACGGGCGCTTCTGATCGGCGCGGAGTATCTGGTAGCCCATCCAGGCAACTACAAGGGACTGACGGCCGAGCAGGGCATGCTGAACGTGGCCGAGGCGCTGGCGCTGGCCTGGCACAATGTGGACCCGGAGTTAAAGAAGAAGCCTAAGCTGAGTATCTTGCTGGAAAATACAGCGGGCGCGGGCGCCCAACTGGGCGGAAAGCTCGAAGAACTGGCGATTATCCGGCACTTGGCTGCGCCGTATGTGGACATCCCGATCGGTTATTGCCTGGACACCTGCCATTGCTATGTATCCGGTTTCGATATCGCGACCGAGACCGGACTGATCACGCTGATCAAGGCCGCCGAGGAGGCTTTGGGATTGGAACACGTGCCGGTGATCCATACGAACGACGCCAAGACTCCATTGAACTCACACCTGGACCGGCACGCTAACATTGGCGCTGGTTATATTGGATTAGAAGGCTTCCGGCGCATTCTGAATCATCCGAAACTGAGCGGAAAGGCCTTTATCTTGGAGACTCCTGTCGATAAACCGGGGGACGATCTTCGTAATGTCAGGGCATTGAAGGAGCTGGTATCCCCGAAAAAGCGTTCGACCATAAAGAAATTGAGCCAAAGTGGCAGGAGCGCTGGACCGCAGACGAGTCACTCTACGTAGCGGACTCGCCGGAAAGGCCTAAGTATTACGTGCTGGAGATGCTGCCGTATCCGAGCGGCAAGCTGCATATGGGGCACGTGCGCAATTACTCGATTGGCGATGCGCTGGCTCGCTACATGTGGATGCGGGGCTATAACGTGCTGCATCCCATGGGGTGGGACGCGTTTGGGTTGCCGGCCGAGAACGCGGCACTGAAGCGTGATATGCACCCGCGCGAGTGGACGCGCAGCAATATCGGATTCATGAAGGCGCAGATGCAGCGCCTGGGTTTCGCGCTGGATTGGAAGCGCGAGATTTCCACTTGCGAACCGGAATATTACCGCTGGAATCAGTGGTTCTTTCTGAAAATGTTCGAGCGCGGTCTGGCCTACCGCAAACAGGCGCTGTTGAACTGGTGTTCGGAATGCGCCACGGTTCTGGCCAATGAGCAGGTGGTGAACGGCTGCTGCTGGCGGCACGAAACCACGCCCGTGGAGCAGCGCGCCATGCAGCAGTGGTTTCTGAAGGCCACGGCATACGCGGGGGAGTTGCTGGACGACATGAAGCAACTTGAAGGCGGCTGGCCGGAGCGCGTGCTGACGATGCAGCGCAATTGGATCGGCCGGTCTGAAGGCGCGGAGGTCGATTTTAAGCTGGAGAGCGGTGACGGAACGCTGCGTGTCTTCACCACCCGCATCGATACCATCTACGGCGCAACCTGCCTGATCGTGGCTCCGCAGCATCCGCTGGTTGGGACCTTGGTGACCGACGCCGATGAGCGGATGAAGGTGAAGGAGATGATCGATTCGGCAGCGCGTCAGGACCCGGGCGATCTGGTGAAGACCGGGCTTCCCACGGGCAAGTTCGCCATACATCCGTTCAATGGCGCCAAGGTGCCGGTTTGGATCGGCAACTTTGTGCTGATGGGTTATGGCACAGGCGCGATTATGGCGGTGCCGGCGCACGATGAGCGCGACTTCGAGTTTTGCCGGATGTACGGCATTCCGGTGGTTCCTGTGGTGCGCGCCGCGGACGCTCCGCTGGCCAATGGCGCGGCTATGACCGCGCCGTTTATCGAATATGGGGTAACGGAGAACTCGGGCCAGTGGTCGGGCTTGCCCACCGCCGAAGCGCGCCAGCGGATGGCCGCCTTTGCGGAGCAAAACGGCTTTGGCGCGGCCGCTATTACGTTTCGTATTAAAGACTGGGGCATCTCCCGGCAGCGCTATTGGGGTACGCCGATTCCGATGATCCACTGCGCGCAGTGCGGCATTGTACCGGTTCCGGAAGCGGATTTGCCGGTGGTGCTGCCGCTGGACGTGAGGATTACCGGCAAAGGTAAATCCCCTCTGGAGGCGGTGGAATCCTTCATCAACGTGGAGTGTCCGCAGTGCGGCGGCGCGGCCCGGCGCGAGAGCGACACCATGGACACGTTTGTGGATTCTTCCTGGTATTTCTACCGCTACTGCGACCCGCATAACAGCGACGCGCCGTTTGAGTCGAAAGTGGTTGCCGAGTGGTTCCCGATCAACCAGTACATCGGGGGCGTGACGCACGCGATTCTGCACCTGATTTATTCGCGCTTCTGGACGAAAGTGATGCGCGATCTGGGCCTGATCGCCAATGCGGAACCGGCGAAGAATCTGTTCACGCAGGGCATGGTGCTGAAGGGCGGCAGCGCGATGTCGAAATCGAGGGGCAACGTCGTGGATCCGGATGAAATGGTGGAAAAGTACGGTGCCGATACGTGCCGTCTTTATACGCTGTTCGCCGCGCCTCCGGAGCGCGACATGGAGTGGAACGAATCGAGCGTCGAAGGGCAGTCCCGCTTCCTAGGCCGGGTCTATCGCTTTGTGACGCGGAATGCCGGCCGGGCTCGCGCGGGGGAGGCAAACGACGCCGACCGCCAGGCGCTGCGCAAGCTGCATCAGACTGTCCGTAAGATTACGGGTGATTTCGATAGCCGCTGGCATTTCAATACCTCGATTGCGTCACTGATGGAGCTGGTGAATGAGCTCTATCAACTGGAAGCAAACTTGTCGGCCTCGAGCGCGGAAATCTGCCGGACGGTCACGTTGTTGCTTGCGCCCTTTGCGCCGTATACCGCGCAGGAGCTGTGGACGGAGTTAGGGAATGTAGGTCCAGTATTCCGCCAGCCGTGGCCGGATTTTGACCCCGAACTGGCCAAGGAAGACCTGGCTGAGATTCCGGTGCAGGTGAACGGGAAGCTGCGCGGTCATCTGCGAGTTGCCTTCGGTACCGGAAGGGAAGAGTTGGAACGCCTGGCGGCAGCGCATGAAAAAGTGAAGCCGTTTTTGGAAGGCAAACACATTGTCAAGGTGGTGGTGGTGCCGGACCGATTGGCTAATTTTGTCGTGAAGTGAGTTCAAGCGGCGGGGTCCCCATACGCTTTGCCTGCTTCCTGCCGATAGGATTATTGAGCCGGCGAAAATTTAAAAGCCCGAGTCCCTCAGGGCGAGGGAGTATCCTGGGATTAACCTGTTCTAAGCTAGTAGTAAAGGCGGGAAGTTGGACTCAGACAGTGCAATCTGGGCAGATTCGTTGGCCAAGGTTTACCGCTCCGGTGGCACCGAAGTGGTCGTTTTCGATGGCCTCATGCTAGATGTGCGCCGGGGCGAACGTCTGGCGATAATCGGCGAATCCGGAGCCGGAAAGTCGACTTTGCTGCATTTGCTGGGCGGTTTGGACCGGCCTTCGCGCGGGAAGATCTTTTTCAGGGGACGCGACATCGTCGCGCTGGGCGAGCAGGAACTGGCTGATTTTCGAAATCGTCAAGTTGGGTTCGTTTGGCAAAACCCCTCTTTGCTGCCTGATTTCAGTGCTTTAGAGAACGTGATGATGCCGCTGATGATCCGCGGCGTAGAGCCAGCCGAGGCAAGCGCCGCTGCGCGGGAGCGACTGACGGAAGTGGGCCTGCTGGCCCGAGCGTTGCATCGCGCGGGCGAATTGAGCGGTGGAGAGCAACAGAGGGTGGTATTGGCTCGCGCCCTGGCAGCGGGCCCGAGTGTACTGCTGGCCGACGAACCAACCGGCAGTTTGGATTTCAAAACGAGCGGCATGATTATGGGATTGCTGGACGATCTGCATGCCGCGCATGGTTTGACTTCTGTTTTCGTAACGCACAACTACTCCTTTGCCGCGCACTGCGACCGAGTTTTACAGTTGAGAAAAGGCCAATTGCATTCCGTTTCGACGCGGGAATTGCAGGAGGCCGGAGTTGTACTGGACGCAACCCGTCTGGACGGTGGGACCTATGTTTGAACGATATACCGAGAAAGCACGCCGCGTAATCTTCTTTGCAAGGTACGAGGCGAGCCAGTTCGGAAGTCCTTACATTGAGACCGAACATCTTTTGTTGGGCCTTCTTCGCGAGGATAAAGCGCTGGCGAATCGTTTTTTGCGGTCGCATGCCGCAATAGAATCGATTCGCAAGCAGATTGAGGCACATACGACCGTGCGCGAGAAGGTATCGACTTCAGTCGATCTACCTTTGAGCCATGAGTGCAAGCGCGTGCTGGCTTACGGCGCCGAAGAGGCGGAGCGGCTTAGCCATAAGCATATTGGGACGGAGCATCTCTTGCTGGGGCTACTGCGTGAAGAGAAAAGCTTCGCGGCGGAGATTCTGCACGAGCGCGGGCTGAGGCTTTCGGCGGTTCGCGAGGAGATTTCGCGTTCGGCTTCGGAGAAAACCACCACGCGGCCCAAGGAAAGTTCTCTGCTGGCGGAGTTCAGCCGGGACCTGACGCAGGCGGCGGTGGATGGCATGTTGGACCCGTTGATCGGGCGCGATACAGAGCTCGACCGCGTGATCCAGATTCTGTGCCGGCGCACGAAAAACAACCCGGTGCTGATCGGGGAGCCGGGCGTCGGAAAGACGGCGATTGTCGAAGGTTTGGCGCAGCGGATTTCCGATGGAGACGTGCCGTCGTTCCTTTCCGACAAGCGCATTTTGGCTCTTGACCTGTCGCTGATTGTGGCCGGGACGAAATACCGCGGCCAGTTCGAAGAGCGGCTGAAAACCATCATGAAAGAGTTGATGGAGAATCAGAACGCGATCATTTTTATCGACGAGTTGCATACGCTGGTGGGTGCAGGTTCGGCGGAAGGCTCGCTGGACGCAGCCAATATTCTGAAGCCGGCTTTATCGCGAGGCGAAATTCAGTGCATTGGCGCCACGACGCCGGCCGAATACCGCAAATCAATCGAAAAAGACCGTTCCCTGGAGCGCCGTTTTCAAGCGGTCAAAGTTCCGCCTCCGAACGAGACTGATGCGATACGCATTCTGTTCGGCATTAAGGAGCGCTACGAGAAGTTCCACGCGGTGGCGTACACGGACGACGCGATTGAATCGTCGGTGTATGCGTCCACGCGGTTCATTCCAGACCGTTTTCTGCCGGACAAGGCAATCGATTTGATTGACGAAGCGGGCGCGCGGGTGAAACTCCGCCAGACCACTTTGCCGAGTGAAGTTTCCGATATTCAGAAACGCATCAAGTTCATAGTTCACCGGATGGAGAATGCCATCGCGAACCATGAGTTCGAGAAGGCGCGTTTCTATTCGGATGAAGAGCGCAAAGAACGCGAGAACCTGCGGCAGCTCCGCGAGAAATACAACCTCGACGACACATCTACGGGAGTTGTGACTAAAGACGATATCGAAGATGTCGTGGCGCGCTGGACAGGCGTTCCCATGACCGCGATCAAAGAAGAAGAAATCAGCAAGCTGCTGCGCATTGAGGAAGAGTTACACAAGCGCATCATCAGCCAGGAGAAAGCCCTGGGAGCGTTATCGCGCGCTATCCGGCGTTCGCGGGCGGGCCTGAAATCGCCTAAACGTCCATCCGGCTCATTTCTCTTCCTGGGGCCGACTGGTGTTGGTAAGACCGAGGTTGCCCGGGCGCTTGCCGAGTTCCTTTTCGGCAGCGAGAAGGCTCTGATCCGGTTCGATATGTCGGAGTTCATGGAAAAGCATTCCATCTCCAAGCTGATCGGTTCGCCTCCCGGCTACGTGGGCTACGAGGAGGGCGGCCAACTGACCGAACGTGTCAAGCGCGCGCCTTACTCGATCATCCTGCTGGACGAGATTGAGAAAGCGCATCCGGATATTTACAATATTCTGCTGCAGGTGTTTGAAGACGGCCAGTTGACCGATGGACTGGGCAACATGGTCGATTTCAAGAACACCATCATCATCATGACGTCGAACCTTGGCGCCCGCTTCCTGGACAAGCGCGGCCAGATCGGGTTCTCTGGAGTCGCTGAAACGGGCATACCCCAGAAGATTGAAGACCAGGTGATGAGCGAAGTGAAGCGGGCGTTCAATCCGGAGTTTCTAAACCGTCTCGACGAAGTGATCCTGTTTACCTCGCTGGTGGATGAAGATCTGATCCAGATTATCGATCTTATGGTCGAGCAGATTAACGTCAACCTGGCTACCAAACAGCTCAAAATTAAACTTGGGCCTGCGGCGGCAAAGTACATTCTGGATAAGACCTGTGGGGATCGCAGCTACGGCGCCAGACCGTTGCGGCGCGCGTTGCAAAAATATATTGAGGACCCGCTTTCAGAGGCGCTGATTCAAGGCAGTCTTCCGCGTCCTTCGGAGCTTGAGATTTACCTGGGTGAGAACGGCATCTACTGCAGGCAGTTGGGTGATCTGGAGGGTCAGCCGGTAGCGGCTGGCGACGTGGAGACTCTGCCGGCGCCGGGCACTCCGCTGTACTTGTTCTAGGTTTTAAGCGGCGGGCGGGGCTGCGGTCTCGCCCTCGCGCTTATTTAGGAACCTCAAACTGGTCGGTCCGGGTACTCAGGCGATCGTTACGCCGGACTTCGACGTAAATGTTCCATTGTCCCGTTTCGGGGAATTCCGGCTTGGCGACATATACGCCCGGGCTGATGGCGGACGCGCGGAATACCTTTGTCTGCTTGTGCTCCGGGGTTTCAATCTGTAAAGTGACTTGCGCCTGCTCTACCGGCTTCCGCCGAGCGTCGGTAACGTTGATTTGAACCGGAACCGGAACGCCGGTTTGTAGTACGGCCGTTGGCTCGAAGCGGATGGTAAAGTTTGCTTCCTGCTCGGCAGGCATCAGGAGACCGGCGGTCAACAGCAGAAGGAGGGCGATTTTCACGTCCTAATTCTAGCGCCTGAGCGGGCGGAGTGCATGACGGCCATGACCTTAGGCTATAGACTGAAGTAAGGATTGCAAAGTGGGGGCGTAGCTCAGTCGGATAGAGCATCAGCCTTCTAAGCTGAGGGTCACAGGTTCGATCCCTGTCGCCCCTACCACTTAAGTCTTTTAGAATTAGTTATTTGGTGCCAGTTTTGTTAGCTTTGGGGTCGTAAAAGCTAACACCTCGTTTGGCAGCTGCATTAGCGCTTATGGGGGACCGCCCCACGTAAAATTCAGAATAGATTCCCGGCCACTTGATCCGCCACGCTGCGAGTCCTCTCGCGAAGCTCATCATCCACCACCCAGGCTCTGTCGTTCGTGCTGATCTGTACGACGAAGATGCGATCTCGCATGCGGCCCGCTACTTGCTCCGTGCGCTGCCCGTTCTTAGCGTCCAGGCTGCACGCCAGCGCTTCATTGCCCACTGCATTCACTGCCACAGGCTTGGCGGTGCATTTCGCCGTAGCAAGACCCAAGTCACCCCCGGCTCTGCCCTTTGTCCGGACATCTATGCGCAGCTGCCGAGCGGCAGGGCCCGCCTTGCTGGTGAAATCGCAGATCATGTCCACCTTATGGTCCGGGTCCGGATGAGTGACCACCAGGCCAACTGCGCTATCTAACACACCTGCGGCGGACGCTTGGTTGAACCACGGGCAGCTTTCCTGCGCGTGGCACAGCGACGGCAGTAGGAACGCAATCGCAGGTAGGACAAACGGTAGTTTTCGCATCGCTTGGAATCTCTATGGCGCGCCGGGACCGCCTGATGGCGATCCTGCCGCGGATGCAACCGGCACTCCCACCGACGTTGTCTGCGGCTTCAGATCCGTGTGTACGTGCCAAGGAATGCTTTCCTCGGAAATTTCAGGATGCCTGCGCAGGAAGTCCGCCGAATAAGTGGGTGCTCCGGGATCGTTCTTCTTGGTCGCGAATTGCGCGGACTGTTCGGCGGCTTTTTCGGGCATTCCCAGCCGGCGATAAAGGATGGCCAAATTATAGTGCGCGGCGACGTCATCCGGATCAATCGCCTGCAAAGCTTCAAACTGTTCCCGGGCTTCCGGGTACCTGTGCGCGCGGTAGAAGGTGCTTCCCATTTCGCGTCGTGCATCACGCGACTGCGGGAACTTGTCCACAACCTTCTTCAAGTTGGCTATTTCTACTTCGGTGTTTCCTCCGCGCCTCTCTACTAACGCCAGATAGAAGAGGGCGCGCGGATTGTCGGGCTTGAGAGCGAGTGATTTCTCCAGGCCGTTACGAGCCGAGGCGTATTTTTCCCACAAGATATTCGTCAGGCCGATGTTGGTGTAGCCATCCGCGTAATCGGGGCGCAGCTTGATGACTTCGCTGAATGCCTGCATGGCCTCGGCATATTGGAATTGGTCCAGATAGGCAATACCCAGGTTGTTCCAGCGCATCCAATCCGGATTATCCTGATGGTCCGGAGCAGCCGCGGGGTTGTCGCCCAGAGCCAGGGTGCGGGTACGCGTGCTGATTTCGACGATGGGATAGGCGGGATGATCCTTCCCGAGGACATTGTTTAAATAGCTCTGCCGTAGATGACGATAGTTGACTCGCGCGGTAATCGTAATGGGACCCTTGGCCGTGGGAGGGATACGGAATTCGTAACGAATCAGGGTAGAGCGGCCTGCCGGTACGGTGTTGTCGTAAGCCACCGAGTGGATGGTCCAAACCATGTGATTGTCCACAAAATCGCCGTTCACATTCACAGGACGGTTCGTGAAGCTGTGCGCCCGGCGGTCGAGTTCACCGTCCGGCTCAATGAAGCCGCTATGGTAAATCTCGGTCCCGTCGCCTTGCTTGGCCACAAATTCGACCCATGCCTCATACAGATCGCGCAGTTCGGGAATCAGGGAATGGCCGATGTTTTTGTTCTGTATGACCACCATGGTCTGCACGATGTCGTTCGCCGCAAGCTGGAAAGCCTTTGAGCCAAGCGGAGCGACCATCTCGCCGGCGTTCTGTTTCTTAATTGCGAAGAGATCCACATTCAGGTAGTTGCCTGCTTTGAGGAAATCGATGGTCTTCTGTAATTGCTCAGTGAAGCCATAGTAGAACGGCACGGCGGTATTGCCGGCCGGCCAACTGTGCGTGGCGAAAGTGCCATTCTTTGCGCCATACTCCACCACCGTTTCCGGCAGCGGCGCGCGTTTCATGTGGCAGCCCTGGCAGGTAGCGAAATCTCCGGTGTAAAACGTCAGCGGGTTGCGCTGGGAGAATTTTGAGTTCTGCCATTCGTCGTAAACCGTGAAGGAGCGAAGGAATTTGTACTCGTTCAACGGACTCGGCAGGTTGGCCTTGTGACAGGAGGCGCAAAACTCCGGGGTCCGGTAGAAGTCCTTCATCACGGCCTTGGAGTGGCGCTCCGGATGCTTCATGATCTGGTCATACGGTACTTCGCCGGCGATGCGGTTTCCGCTTTCGTCCACCATCACGGCCGGGACACCCATCACAAAGCCGCCGTTCCCCTCCGTGGATTTCAGTTTCTGGATCGAGTGGCAAGTGGTGCACGTAAGGCCGTCCGCATCGAACTTGCGGTCGACTTGCGAATCCTGCGTCATGGCTCCGGTTAGAACGCCGATCGGATTGTGACAGCTTTCGCAGTGCCGCATGAACTCGATGCCTTTTGTCCGGAGCAGGATGTTTACACTGGTGCGGTAGAACGGCGTGCGAAAGGAATTGGAATGCAGCGCCTGACGCCACTCGTTCAACGCCTGCTGATGACAGTGGCCGCAATATTTGACGGTTGGGAAGGCTCCCGCCTGAACAAAATCATCGCCTTCGACCGATGCGTTACCGGGCAGCGCCCATTTGTCTTTTCCGAAACGGAAGTTGTAGGTCTCGCGAATTTTGTCGGCGTATTCCTTACGAGCGCTAGCAGCATCCGCAATTGCCTGATCGATTGCACTGTGACCTGGCGGCTGCGCTTGCCCTCTGCCTGGCGAAATGCAGAAGCCGCCGATCAAGGCAGCTATTGCCAGCACTTCGCGCTTCGTTCGCACTTTCATAACCTTTGCCTCTAATTGCCTGACCGGTCAGCCATTTTTTGCCGGCTGGATTCTTTAGCGGCGCCGTCGTAAACGCTGGGCACCACTCCCTTGCCTTCTTCAATCGCGTAAATCCGGTCTACCGCCGAAATAGGAACCTGCTCCACAGACCCACTCGGCCAATGAATCTCCACTTTGCCCAAGCTGGTAGCGTCGCCCAAGCCAAAGTGCGGACGTTGATCATTGGAGGACTCATAGCTGCCTCCACTCATGACGTCAGCCCGCTGCCGGGATCCTCCCACAGTTACATACACAGCGGCGCCAACGGCATCGCGGGGACTCTTGGGTCCTCCGATTAACTTAAATTCCACCCAATGATTCTTATCTGCGTTCACGTTCTGTAAGAACGCTGGAACGTGATCTATGCAGCTAATCACCACATCGACTTTTCCGCGGTTGAATAAATCGCCAAACCCGGCGCCACGCCCCGGAATCACCAGCGCAAGGCCGGTACCCTCCACGGGCGGGATCATCTCAAATTTCCCGCCTTTCTGCACGTTGTGGAACAGGTAGGGGCGCTGCGCAAAAGAGGTTCCCCAATTGTGCTGATCCACTTGCGGGTACACGTGGCCATTCACGGCGAGCAGATCTTTCCATCCGTCGTTGTCGTAGTCGATGAATTCCGTGCTCCAGGTGAGAAACGGATACGTCACCTCGGCCATGCCCATCTCCGGAGTGATCTCGGTGTAATTTCCACTGCCGTCGTTGCGATAGAGCGGCTTGTAATCGTCGGAAAAGGTTCCGGCGTAGAAATCGACCAGTCCGTCGTTGCGGTAATCGCCGACCGCGAGACCCATGGATGCCGTTTCTTGCCCATCCTGATTTAAGGCAAAACCGGAATAGAAGCTGGCGTCTTCGAACGTCCCATCTCCTTTGTTGATGTAGAGATAATTCGGAGTGGAATCATCAGCCACAACCAAATCCACCTTGCCGTCGTTGTTTACGTCGACGAACACGGAAGTAAAACCGTAATAGTGGTTCTTGTCCGATACGCCGGCCTTTTCGCTGACGTCGGTGAATTTCCCGTCGCCGTCATTGTGGAACAGATGGTCGGGCTCGCCCTGCAGTCCGCGCGGACCGCACATCACAGCCACGCCTCGGTACTGGCAGTAGGAATATCCGACCCCCGATCCCGGCGCGGGCGGCGGATGGTCGGGGTCCCAGTGAATATAGCCGGGCACAAACAGATCCAGCTTGCCGTCCCCATCGTAATCGCCAAAGCTGGCCCCGGTGGACCAATTGCCGAGCGTCACGCCAGCGGCTTCGGCGACATCCGTAAAGGTGCCGTCATGGTTGTTGTGATATAGGCGGTTCTTCCCGTAATTCGAGACGTAAAGGTCGGACCAGCCGTCGTTGTCATAGTCGCCCACGGCAACTCCAAATCCCCACCGCCCGTTTCCCACGCCGGCCTTGACCGTCACGTCGCTGAAGGTTCCATTGTGATTGTTATGAAACAGCGCGGCTTGGGGCGCGTTGGCTTTTCCGCTCAGCGCGTCAAAAGTCGAGCCATTCACCAGGTAGATGTCGAGCCAGCCGTCGTTATCGTAATCGAGCAGCGCAACGCCCGAGCCGGTGGTTTCGAGGATATAGTTCTTCTGGGGCGTGCCCATGGTATGACGCCATGAAGTGAGTCCGGCCGCCGCGGCTATGTCCTTGAAAATGACCGGTCCGGTCTTGACGAAGCCGCCCGCCGAGATGGGCCGCTTCTCGGAATCGAGAACTGGAGCAAAAACGCCGCGCGTTGCCGAACCACCCGTACTTTGCGGGTTTGGCGGAACGCGGGCGCCCGGCATGCTTGGCGGATTTTTTACTTGCTCTTTCGGAACAGTTGCTCCCTCTTGTGCTCGCAGAAGAGTGCAGGAACAGGCGAACAGCAACAGAGCTTTACGCATAATTGAAGACCCGGGACGGTTAGTGGAATTGTATAAGCTGCGCATGGGGAAAGCAAGCGGAATCAGTCCGATAACATGTTACAGATACAGGGAGACCATTGCGTTCCTTTCTCAGTTTGCCTGCGTCGCTGCTCTTGGCCGGCGGGATGTTGGTTTCGCTCTCGGACGGACAAAAATTGCCCCCGTCCGCGCTCATGCAGCAACCCCCAATTCAGCAACACTATGACGCTGCCTATCGCTTTCAATCCACTGGGGATTTAGGGCGCGCCGGCTCCGAATACAAGCTCTTTCTAGCGGAGGCGCTGCACCGGCTGGCAAATGGGCGCGCCAATATTGGCGAGTATGCCGAGGCGATTCCGCTCTATGAAGAAGCGCTCCAGCTTGCGCCCGGCGATTCGGTCTTGCGGTTGGACTATTCAGGAGCAGCTTATGACGCAAAGGACCTGCCGAAGGCCAAGCTGCTGGCGAGGAACGCGCTGGATGCGAACCAGTTTGGCAAGAACCAGAGTGAGGCTGCCAACGACCAGAATGCAAAGGCTCATCTGGTGTTGGGCCAGGTCTTTATGGAAACGGGCCAGCCGCAGGAGGCAGTTACCGAGTTCAAAGCAGCGGTTGCCGGCAATCCGAAGTTTGAGAATGCATACGCGTTGGGTACTGCCTATCTTTCCCTACTCGACAAAGAGAGTGCGGCAGCGGTCTTCGCGAAAATCGTGGCTGGACTTGGCGACACCGCGGAGGTCCATATGGAATTTGGCCGCGCGTATGGAGAAGCCGGCTATCCCGAGGAAGCGGTTGTAGAGTTCAAGAAGGCCATCGCCAAGAACAGTAAACTGCCCTTTGCGCACTATTCGCTGGGCGCCGCTTATCTCAACCGAGCGGGAGACAGCGCTTTCCCGCTGGCCGAGCCGGAGTTTCGCAAGGAACTCGCCATCCATCCGGATAATGCCCTCAGCTATCCGCAACTGGGCCGTATCGCTATGAGCCGGCACGACTATAAGGAAGCGGAATTTGATCTGAACCGCGCCGCCACGCTGGATCCTGCCAATCCGGACAATTTTCTGATGCTGGGCCGGCTCTATACAGACATGAACCGCACGGCCGATGCGATCACGGCGCTGCGAAAGGCGATTGCCACGACGGCGGATCCGTCGCGGAACCGCTACTCAATCCAACTGGTGCATTACCGGCTTGGCCGTTTGCTGGTGCAAAGCGGGGATGTGGAGGCGGGCAGAAAGGAAATGAAGCTGGCGGAGGCTTTGCTGCTAGAAAGCAAGCTGCACGATGAATCGAGGATGGAACGCAAGCCGACCATGGCCGCTCCCCTCCGGCAGACACACGTGGCGGCGCCGGTAGACGTGGAGGCGGAGAAGTCGTTTGAACATCAGGCCGCACCGCTTATGGCGGGGAGCTACAGCAATCTGGGATTGATTGCGGCCGTGAGCCGGGACTATGCGGAGGCGATTGGCTATTTTGAGCGGGCCGCGCAATGGAATCCGGGGCTGGAGGCGTTGGATACGAACTGGGGTAAGGCCGCTTTTGCCGGGCGTCAGTACGAGAAGGCCACCGGCCCGCTGAGCCGCTCTCTGCAGGCGCATCCGGACGATGTGCAAGTGCGTTCGATGCTTGCCGTGAGCCAGTACATGCTTCACGATTACGGCAGAGCTTTGCAGACGTTCCAGCCCATGGAAGCCGAAGCAGAGAAGATTCCTTTGCTGGCGTCAATGCTGCATGGCGCGCGAGGCGAGGAGTATGCGAGGGGCGGAAGTCATCAGCAAGCCGTGGACGAACTACGCACGGCTCTACGCCTGAATCCTGCCGACACCGGAGCGAAGCATACTCTCGCGCTCAGTTTGATCGCGCTGGGGCAAAAGGCGGAAGGCGATAAGCTGCTGGCCGAGCTGGCCGCGGCGCAGGCTCCCGCCAAGCAGGATTAAGAACTTAACTGCCGGGATGATATTCCCGCTCGGTGTGCCCCTGCAGTTGCGAGCGATAGAAATACACTTCGCGGAAATTGCCGGTGGTGTAGCGCTTGGCCTGATCGTTGAAGTGCGGCGAATTTGGATGGCCGCTCTCGCCGCCCGCCGTCACGGCCATGGCCCGTACTTTGTCTCCGAATTCAACCACAGCGACGAAGCTGTTGCCGCTCGTGCCGTACCATTTCTTCGTGCCTGGATATGCGCGGGCGCCGAATGATGCCAGCGAGCCCCATTGCGAGGAGACGAAACCGACAGGAATGCTCGGTCCCGCGTCGTTGAACGGCTGGACGATGTCGCTTGTGAGCCTCTGGAAGCGGTTGATCTCTCCCCAAGGCATTTTCCAAGAGCCGAAGTCCGTTGTGAGTTTGTCAGAGGCTGCCGCCAACGATTGCAGCAGTTGGCTCGCCGGCAACTTGCTGCCGGCGTACTCTTCAACGGATAAACCGGCTTTTCGCGCATCGGCGAATACGTGCCGCCGGATCTCCTCAGCCCAGAACACCGCGAGCGACGTGGGGACAGAGGTCACGCCCCAGCGAAAATCCCAGGCGCGCAGCAGTGCAATCTGTTCGGCCAACTTCGCTTTCAGCGGATCACCGGCCGGCGCATCATCCCAGGCTTTGATCAGAGCGGGCATCGGCTTCTCAAACCATGGAAGATAGCTATCGAACGCCGCGGCGATGAGGGAATTGAGGGTAAAGTCTTTCTTGTCCCGCAGTACGCGGATGGCGTGCAGTCCACGCGCGGATTCGGCGCCGTTCTCTACGTAGGCGGGGTAGTCGTCCTTTTTCGGGCTGCTTGGCCCAGCCGCGGACCATGGCCAGTTATTGCAGTTGTACAGCCAACCGCTCTTCGGGTTCAGCAGATGAGGTGTCTCGTCCACGGCAAGCAGCCCTTGCCACTCGGTCGCCGGATTGCTGCCATCGACCGGCTTGGTCCAATTAAAGCTAGTGTCGCGCTTAGGAATGAAGTTGCCGTGGAAGTAGGCGATGTCACCGTCGGCGTCGGCAAAGATCGTGTTGTTCGATGAGTTCGCCTTAAGTTCCATCGTCTCGCGGTATGTTTTGTAGTCCTTCGCCTTGGTGCGTACGTAGGATTGCGTCAGCGCCTTCACCGGCTCCTGCATCAGCCGGACACTTACCCATCTACCGTTCTCTTCGCGCACTATGGGCCCGTGATGAGTTCGATAGACGGCGAATTTCTTTTCAGCCATTCCGCTTCCGGTCTTGTACGGGATTGTGATCTCGGTCGTCACCAGAGGGCGCTCCTCGTTCCCGTACTTGTAATAGAAACGGCCGCCTTTTTTCTCTATCGTCTCGAGATATTCGTCCGTCGCATCAACGCCGCTCGACGTATGCATCCAGCCGGCGCGTGGATTGAATCCTTGGTAAATGAAAAACTGGCCCCACGTCACGGCGCCGTAAGCATTCAGTCCTTCGTCGCTCGCCATCTGTAACTCGGAGCGGAAGAAGAAGGAGGTGTGGGGATTGATCAGCAGTAGGGCGTGGTGCGCGGCGGTGTTCGAAGGCGCGATGGCCATCCCGTTTGATCCGGTAGGCTCGGCGGGTTGGCTTTCGTCGATTGGAAGAGACGGAGGAAGCGCCCGGCTCACTAGTTTTGACGCTTTGCCATAGAACGCCTCCAGCTGGGGGATGTTCACGTGTTCAATGTCGCCGCCGATGCTTCCTTCGCTGAAGCTAAGGGCCATCCAGGGTTCGAATCGCTTGATGACGAGAGGCTTCACGCCGGGGTGCTTGAACAGGTAATAGTTCAGGCCGTCGGCGAACGAATTCATGAGCGTCTTCAACCACGCGGGACTGGCTGCGTACTGCGTTTTCAGCACGGCAGGGTCAATGAAAAGCTTCATTCGCAGGTCCTGGTAGATCTTGGATTCACCTTCGGCCTCAGCCAATCGCCCCATGGCATTGATGTAATTTGTCTCGACGCGATAGAAGTCGTCCTCGGCCTGGGCGTATATCATGCCAAACACCGCGTCGGCGTCCGTTTTTCCGTAGACGTGGGCAATGCCCCAATCGTCGCGGACGATGGTGATCCGCTGGGCTTCCTTCTCCCAACGAGCGGATTCCGGGGAGCCCTGAAGGGCGAAAGCTGCTGCAAAGAGGAGAACGAGTTTCTTCAGGTTGAGTTTATTCTTTGAGTCCATTTGGGGATTGTGTTGCCACCCAATGCCTCAACCGTCTGGACGTGGACGCGCCGAGCCTGATGCCTCCGGCAGTAATTGGTGGTGCAAGTAGTGTAGCGCGATGGGCCGTCAAAAGCTCTACGCGAACAGGCGCGCTCTGGCGGCCGACTCGCTTCGCTGCAGAGGCCGGAAGAAAGGCTTGCGAAACGAAGTGTCACCGAGGATGATGGCATCGGCCAGGCTGGCTAATGTGCGGCGAGACTCGCGCGCGTACCGAACCAGCAGCGCCAGAGCTTCTTTGTCCGTGACGCCGCGAAGCTCAGCCAGAATTCCCGTGGCCCGATGGACCGCTATTCTCATGTCCAAGCGCCTTCGCAACCGGTCGAGCGTAGCGAGCTGTGTATCTCGCTGGGCTTCGAGCATGAAACGGTTCAGCAGCAGTGCTACCTGCTGGCCCAAGAAGCGCGCGAAGCGAAGCGGGCTCTCCACAGTCTGGATTCGAGGCTCGAAATAAAGCTGGAGGCGGCCCCAGGACCGGCCGTTCGCTTCGACGAACGCCGTGGCGGATCCGCACAGAACCGGCGCGGTCGAGGCGTACCATTCCAGCCTTTCTAGAGGCGGTAATAGGACGGTTGGCGTGATCTGAATTTTGTGGAGCCCGGGCACGCGCAAGGCGGTTTCGGCTAGGCCTTCCAGACCTGAATCCAGGTCTTCGGCGGTCAAGGCAAGGCCGGAAATGGCACGAAGCGATGCGGCTTCGGCCAGCGGATAACGGGCAGGTTGAGAAAGCTGCGATTGCAGTAAGGCACTCATTCTTATACTCCTTTGACTTGTTCCCGGACAGAAAAGATTCTGGGGTTCAGTTACAACAGGGACAAAAGATGGTTGCACCTGAAGCGTGGAGGGAGAAGAGTAATGGCATAATCTACCGAATCTAGATGGAGATTAGCACATTTTGTAGCTGCCGGTCAATCGGGATCGTTGACAATGCCGAGCTATGTGCCTATTCTCTATCTATGAAGTGGACAATCTGGAAATGGACAGTCGGTTTGAGCGTTGCTATTCTGCTTGCTTTTACTGCGGCAGCGCAACCGGCCGGCGGCTCCGAGCCTCTGACTGGCCTCTGGGACGGTACGGTCCTTTATGGCGGCTACAAAATTCCATTCCCCATCGAGTTCTCCCAAAAAGGAGCCGATGTTACAGGGTCATTCTTTAACGGTAACGACCGGGTGACATCAACGGGAGGAAGGCTGGCGCGGCCAATGTGCTGACGCTGAATTTCGACCACTACGCGACACGCCTGAACGCAACGCTCGCGGATGGAATTATTAAAGGGACGTACGGCAATGCCAAAAAAGGCTTTCATGACTTCGAGGCTAGACCGCATCAGAATGTCATGTCCTCCGCCGCAAGGGCTCCCGAAATTGGCGGCGTTTGGGATCTTCCCAATGAGAGCCCGAAAGGGGAGCACGCGTGGCGATTAATCATTCAACAGAGTGGACCGGAGGTTTCCGCAGCCATACTACGCGTCGACGGCGATATGGGAGCGTTGCGCGGGAGTTTTAGCGACGGAAAATTTGTCCTCAATCATTTCGATGGCGCACGCGCGGCTGTGCTGGAGATTGTTCCGAAAGCCAACGGAACGCTCGATGTGGAGCTGAAAGGATTCAACAATCCGGCCAAGCATTTCACGGCGGTGCGCCTGGAAGAAGCAAATGCCAAAGGGCTTCCGTTGCCCACGGATCCTGACGACCACACGCGTCTCAAAGATCCCAACGAGCCTTTGCAATTCAACTTCCCCGACTTGAATGGGAAGCTGCTTTCGAATACCGACCCGCGATTTAAGAACAAAGTGGTAATTGTCAACATCACGGGAAGCTGGTGCCCCAACTGCCACGACGAGGCGCCATTTCTATTGGAACTCTACCGCAAATATAAGTCGCAGGGTTTGGAAATTGTGGCACTTAATTTTGAAGAGCCCGAGCAGCGGAAAGATCCGGCCCGGCTGCAGGCCTTCCTCAAAAAATACGGAATTGAGTACACGTATCTGGTCGCCGGCGAACCAGCGGAACTCCAGGCCAAACTTCCACAGGCGGAAAAGCTGAATTCCTGGCCCACGACTTTCTTCTTGGGCCGCGATGGTAATGTGCGCGCTATTCATGCCGGTTTCGCCGCGCCCGCCAGCGGTGAATTTAACGTTGCCCTGCGCAAAGAAGTGACCGAAAGAGTGGAAAACCTGTTGTCGGAAAACGTTCTGGCCTCGCGTTGATCCGGGCTCGAGTCTGGAAAGTTGATCCGGAACGGTAAGCCTATTGCGGCGCCCTACTCGCGGCAACGATATCGCGGAGGCTTTGGTGAATTCCCGCTAGTCCCCGCAGACTTTCCTCAGGAGACCACTTTCGCCCGGCTGCACGATAGGTCCTAGATCGTGTTCTACCGGCAATAGAGCTGGCCGCCACTTTGCGCCATATTCTGTGTTACGCAAGTTTCCATTCGCCGTGATTCTTGATTTCTTGGTACATCGCGTCGGGCGCGAGGTCGAGCTCACCCGGCCAGGTTACTGCACCGTGTTCCACATAGACCTCCACAAACCGGGCTGGGTCGGCCATTGCGCGAAGACGCCAGCGGCGGGAGAATGCACCGGCGCAATCATCTCCACTTGGCCTTCTACTCCGTCAAAGAAACGGACGTGCAGACGGAATCCATCGAGTGCGGCAACTTCGGCCACATCATCCGGGATGGGTTGCATACGATGGGGGAATTATGGAAGAGGATCGATTTTCGCGGGTTTCGCTCGACGTTCGCATAACAACCAGTTTTCCATAAGTTGGGCCTGATGGAGCTGCGCTCATTCCAGCACCAGTCGTTCCGCTGTCCGAGGCATCGGCTCAGTTAGCCAACTGCCGCCGTGATTTCGCCATGCGTACAGCGACTCGCATGGCCTGCTTCATGCTGTGAGCATCGGCTTTGTTTTTGCCCGCGATGTCGAAGGCCGTGCCGTGGTCGACGGACGTGCGGATGATCGGAATACCGAGCGAAATGTTGACCGTGCCCTCGAAATCGATCAGCTTCATGGCGATGTGGCCCTGATCGTGATACATCGCGACCACCAGGTCGTGCGCGCCGCGCGAGGCTTGCAGGAAAATCGTGTCGCCAGCGTGCGGGCCCGTGCATACAATGCCTTGACTGCGCGCCTGCTGAATGGCCGGTAGAATCGCCTGCTCATCCTCGTGCCCAAAAAGTCCATGCTCGCCGGCGTGCGGGTTCAAGCCGCAGACCGCTATGCGCGGGTGGTCGAAACCGAGCAGCTTCATGGCCGCATTGCCTAATTCGATGGTGCGAAAGATACGCGCGGTATCCAGTTCGCAGGCGCGGCGCAAAGGAACGTGCGTCGTCACGTGAATGGTGGAGAGCCGCTCGCTGGATAGCAGCATTCTTGACTCCGTTGCGCCGCAGAGTTCCGCGATGTATTCGGTGTGTCCGGAGAAAGAACGGCCGGAAAGCGTCACGGCTTCTTTATTTAAAGGCGCGGTTACCATTGCGTCCGCTTCGTTCGCGAGACACATCTCGGTGGCGGTTCGCACATAATCGACGGCAGCCTGGCCGTACACACCATCCAGTTTGCCGAACGTAAACTCTCTTTCCGGCGGCAGGCTGTGTACGTCTCGCAGTTCCGCGCTGCCGAGCGATAAGCCGGTGAAGGTCTTCGCCAATTCCAGAACATTCGAATCGCCGACCACAATCCAGCGCGCCAACGGCGCCAGTTCGGCATCGGCCAGCGCCTTCAAAACGATTTCGGGTCCGATACCCGAAGGGTCACCCATGGTGAGCGCCACTACCGGAAGGGCAGTATTTATGTTTTCAGACATGTAAAAAAATCCGCTACTTTTATTAGATCCGCTTCGCGGCCAAACGCTCCGGACTTGGTGGCAATCAAGAATCCATCGAGCAGCCCGCCTCGCAGCGTTCCCCAGGGTAAACCGGCCACTATTTGATCCGCAACTTCGATCTCGCGCGCTTCTACCGCACGGCAAACGGCAGCCGCTGTGTCGCCGCCGGACAGCACGATGGCTCCCGCTCTACCACGTATATGCCGCAGCAAAAGTTGCAAGCGTTCGCGAGGTATCTGGTCGCGCGGTATGCGCAAAACGACGTGATGGCCTCGCTCCAAGGCGCCAAGGATATCTGCTGGATCGCAGGATCCGGCGTGAATCTCGCTCGTGTAGCGCTCCTTTCGCAATGCCGCAACTTGAGCGGTGGTGACGGCGTGATCGGAGCCGATGCAGAAGAGTACAGGCAGTTCCCCAGGGACGTTAGATTCCCGCACCATAGCTCCAGGGAACAACACGCCCGCCAGCGCTGAAGCCAAGCCGCCGGAGCCAGCCCAAAGAACGTTCCTGCCCGTAGCCAGTACCTCGGCGACCATGAGTTCGAGCTCGTTATGCGCCATGATGTCGAGCGAGATAACGCGCGCGCCCTTCTCGATTGCCTGGGCAAGCGTGCCGGGCGCGATATGCGTACACTGTTCGAGTCCCTGGCCGCGGAGCAAGGCCGCTACTTCCAGCCGTTCCCACGTGGCATCGCCATGAACTTCCAAATGACCATCCCGGACAGTACGGCCCATTTCAGGAAACGCCGGGGTCACGATGGCGAGGTCGCAGCCGAACGCTTCCAAAGCCGCCAAGACTTCGCGGCCTGGATTGCCGCGCAGCAGCGAATCGATTTTTTTGAAAATGATCTCGGGATTTGTGGGCGAAGTCAGCTCCGCGAGCCGGCGGATGCGTTGCTCCATCTCTGCCACGTCAGCATCACGGGTTTCGGTATTGAAAGCGTGGACACGTGCGGTGCGCGGATGGCGGGGACTAAAGTCCAGATGCACGACGGAGCGGACACCGCGCAGCTTGAAATGCACCGCGGAATCACAGGCGCCGGTGAGGTCGTCGGCTATCAATACGCAGTTCAGCAAGGTTCGCGCTTCTAGGGCATCATCGCACGCGCGCGGCTTGCCTATGCTGTAAAGTTACAACCAACGTTTGCAGGCATACTGGGCCAAAAACGGCTATGCTGGTGCGGTAAGCTATCGCGATTGGGTTACGCCATGGGAAATAAGAATTTGCCGGCGGTGCAGCGCCGAACGTTTGTAGGGGCAGTTTTTGCGGGTTTAGGCATCACGGGCGCCTATGCCAAAGCGCCGAAGCCGGAAACGGGAAGTACGCCCATGCGTAGTTTTGGCAGGACCGGGCAAAGGCTGACCGTGATTGGCCAAGCCGGTTCCCGTTTGGCTTTGCTGCGGACCAAGGAACGCGCCAGAGTTCAGGTGCAGCATGCCTATGATCTCGGCCTCAACTATTTCGATTGCGCACGCTCCTATTGGGACGGCCATTCCGAAGAGGTCTATGGCGATGTGCTCTCCGGCGTGCGCAAAGAACTATTCATCACCACAAAGACCACCAAGCGCACGAAACAGGGCGCCGAGGACGAACTGCATCTCTCCTTAGCAGCGTTGAAAACCGATTACATCGATCTGTGGCAGATGCACGCCATTCAGAGTCAGGCGGAAATAGACCAGATTTTTGCGCCGGGCGGAGCCATGGAGACTTTTGACGCGGCGCGCAAAGCGGGTAAGTGCCGCTTTATGGGCTTCACTGGACATTTTGATCCCAAGATTCATGTCGCCATGCTGAAGGCATACGACAAATGGGATTCCATTCTTATGCCGCTACACGCCGCTGATCCGGCTTACATCAGCT
>Ga0193743_1000824_pt1 | contig 24226 bp, 16 predicted proteins | sample L2c2metaG_FD_143038 | JGI IMG/M metagenome (GOLD analysis project Ga0193743, IMG submission 143038) | Soil microbial communities from a riparian zone of the East river system, Colorado, United States - L2c2 | ecosystem: Environmental > Terrestrial > Soil > Riparian zone | place: USA: East River...
CGGCAACTGTGTACGACTGCTCATGCGGCCAATCGCCGACCGAGACCACACCGAGATTGGGTTCAAGCGTTGTGAAGGCGTAGTCGGCAATCTTCGGACGCGCAGCCGAGAGCCGCGAGATCAGCGTGGATTTGCCCACATTCGGGTAGCCCACCAGTCCGGCGTCGGCGAGCAGCTTCAGCTCCAGCCGGTAGTTGCGCTCTTCGCCGGCGCGGCCAAGCTCGTGCTCGCGCGGAGCCTGATGGGTGCTGGTGGCGAAGTGCTGGTTGCCCCGGCCGCCGCGACCGCCCTTCGCGATCACGAGCGTCTCGTCGGGATGGGCGAAGTCGTGGATCAGCTCGCCCGTCTCGTCGTCGTAGAGCAGCGTGCCGACCGGAACCTTCAGGGTCGTGTGCTCGCCGGCGTAACCCGAGCAGTTGGATCCCAGCCCGTGGCCGCCCCGTTGAGCCTTGTGCTCCGGGTTGAATCGGAAGTGGACCAGCGTATTGTGGCTCAGCGACGACGACATCAGGATGTCGCCACCGTGGCCGCCGTCACCGCCGGAGGGGCCGCCCCGGGGAACGAACTTCTCCCGCCGGAAGGCCATGCAGCCATTGCCCCCATCTCCGGCCTTGATGCGAATTCTTGCTTCGTCGATAAACATTTTTCAGTATCCAGTGTACTAGGCCGCTGGCTCGATTCAACACAGGCTGTTTCTTGCGCGCCGACTCGGTTCGAATCGACCCGGATGGTGAAGCAATGGCTCTGGCCCTGTCTTTGGCCGGGATGTTTGGAAGGATCTGTCTTTTCTGAACAGTTAATCATGTGTTAATCACGGTGTGCGAACCTGACCACATCCGATATTTTTCTGAACGACAGCCGCAGACGGAGCGAGTGTGCCCAGTTTGCGGGCAATAGCACGACTTTGAGGAGACCAACAATGGTTAAGAAGATGATGCGCTGCGCCCTGCTTGCGATTCTATGCACAGGTGCAAGTGTTTTGGGGTATGGCCAGTCGGCAACGGACGGAGCCATCGGTGGGACAGTGGAAGATCCGTCAGGAGGCGCTCTTCCGGGTGCATCAGTGCTGGTTCACTCCAATACAACCAATGCAGAGCAGGCAGTGGTTACAGACGGCGCAGGCTTCTTCCGCGTTATCCACCTGCAGCCCTCTACATATACAGTCAGCATCACGGCCCCCGGTTTTCATAAGTACGAGTCGCGCCTGGTGATTGTGCAGGTTGGCTTGCTGACGGATATCTCGTCGAAGCTCACCGTTGGCAGCACGGAGCAGACCGTTGAGGTCAGCAGCGAGGGACCCACTCTCAACACGACATCTCCGGACTTTGCCGGTCTGATCGATCAGCGTATCCTTCAGGATCTTCCAGTCAATAACTATCGCTGGTCGGCCTATGCCCTGCTCACACCGGGAGTCGTGGGCGACTCCAGCGGCTTCGGCTTGTTGAGCTTCCGTGGCCAGAGCACCCTGCTAAACAACGTGACCATCGACGGCGCCGACGACAACCAGGCCTACTTCTCCGAAGAGCGCGGCCGCACGCGCGCCGGGTACTCCACAGCGAAGGCTTCCATTCAGGAGTTTCAGGTCAACACTTCGAACTACTCCGTCGAGTACGGTCGCTCTGCGGGCGGTGTCGTCAACTCCATCACCAAGAGTGGTGGCAATCAGTTTCACGGGGAGGCCTACTTCAACGACCGCGATGCATCGTGGGGAGCGGCCAACGCGTTCACAGCCCGCAGCGTACAGTTGACCCCTGGTGGTCCATTCGTCCCGCAGCAGTTCAAGCCGACCGATGTGCGTAAGCAGTACGGCGGTGCGATAGGCGGCCCCATCATCAAGGACAAGCTCTTCTTCTTCTTTGCGGCAGACAAGTTCCAGAGGAACTTCCCGGCAACCGCGGTGGCGAGCAATCCTACCAGCTTCTTTACGCTGCCCGACACAACCCTGCCTGCAGGAAAGATCTGCGGCCAGACCTCTCCGGCAAACGGCCCGACGAATCCAGCAGCCCCCAGTGCGATCGACGCTGCCGCCTGCACCCTGGCAACGAATCTCAGCCAGACCTACAGCGCAGCAGCAGCGAAATACATCAGTGGTATCACCGATCTGAACACGATGCTTGGCCCGGTGGCCCGCAAAGGCGATCAGACGATCTTCTTCCCCAAGATCGACTGGCAGATCAACTCCAGAAACCATGTCTCGCTTGAGGTCAACCGCCTCCGTTGGGCCTCCCCCGCAGGTATTCAGACTGCTGCGACGGTGTCCAACGGCATCAGCAGCTTCGGCAACGACTACGTCAGCCTTACATTTGGTATCGCCAGGCTGAATACGGCCATCACGGACCACATCAGCAACGAGGTTCGCTATCAGTACGGACGCGACTTCGAGTTCGAGTTCGGCCAAAAGCCTACTCCTTATGAGACTTCTAACCTGATGGGTCCCACGGGCGGAGGTTACTCGAACCCCTTTACCGCTCCGCCAAATGTCACGATCACCAACGCGTTTTCCTTTGGTACTCCAACCTTCCTGAACCGCGCTGCGCTGCCGGATGAACGCCGCTACCAGATCGCCGATACCGTCAACTGGGTCCGTGGAAACCACAACTTCAAGTTTGGTGGAGATTACGTCCACACAAATGACCGTATCGACAATCTGTTCACCGGCTTCGGGTCCTATAGCTATCCCTCGCTGGCCAATTACTTCTCCGACCTGTACCTTTCGCAGAGTCCCGCTACCGCGAATCGTGCGAAGACGTATTACTACAACAGCTATGCGCAGGGCCTGGGCCTCTCCGGACTTACGTTTACGACGGGAGACTTTGGTTTCTTCGCGGAGGATAACTGGAAGTTCAGCAGGCGCCTGAGTCTCACCGCAGGCCTTCGCTACGAGTACGAGAAGCTGCCGACTCCCGTGGACGCTCTCAGCAATCCCACGAATCCTGTCAATGCGCCTCTGAATCTGCCAGCGCAGACTCGAGTCATGCCAGACAACAAGACGAATATCGGTCCGCGAGTCGGCTTTGCTTATGACGTCTCTGGCTCTGGCAAGACGGTCCTGCGCGGTGGTTATGGCATGTTCTTTGCCCGCATCCTGAACGGCACCATCTACAACGCGCTGATCAATACCGGGTCTCTCAACGGACAGCCAACCTACAACTACACCCCCACCGCTGCGGGTGCGCCGGTCTTCCCGCAGGTCGTTGCGTCGAAGGGTACTGCCGGCCCGCCGAACTCTGTATTCTTCGACAGCAACTTCAAGGCTCCTCTGATCCATCAGGCCGATCTGACCGTGGAGCAGGACCTGGGCTGGAACACGGTAATGAGCGTTACCTGGCTGGGAACGTTTGGGCGGCGGCTTCCGAACTTTACCGACACCAATCTCAATCCGCCGACCACCGTCTCCTACACCGTCGTCGATACCTCCGGCAAGGGACCTCTCCCTGCTGGCTCTATCTTCACCTCGAAGTTCTACCCGAAGAGCACACAGAGCACGACGGCCTGCCCGAGCCAGCGTCCGATCTGCACCCTTGGCTCTGCCACGGACATCTTCAGCGGCGTGACCTCGAGCTATCAGGGTCTGGTTGCGCAGATCAATCATCGCTTCTCCAACCACGTACAATTCAGCGCGAACTATACCTGGTCTCATGCGCTGGACTACGGCCAGAACAACCAGACCGCCACATCAGCAAACAATCTCCTCGACCCCCAGGACATTCGCCAGGAGTACGGCAATTCCAACCAAAACGTTCCTAGCCGTCTCGTAGCGAACGCCGTCATCACTGCTCCCTGGAAGTACCGTGGGTTGCTGAGCTACCTGCTGAACGACTACGAAGTATCCCCGAGCTTCCAGATGCAGAGCGGGCTTCCTTACTCGATCGGTACCAGTGGTACTCTCTCCACGGGATTTTCTCCCACTACCGCTACGAATACCATCAGTGCAATCGGTGGTGGAATCAACGGTTCTAACGGAACCTTCCGTGTACCCGGCTTCGAACGTAACGGCTTCACGCAGCCAAAGACCAACGTGTTGGATCTGCGTCTGTCCAAGCGCTTCAACGTCGCCGAAAGAGCTAAACTGGAGCTGCTGGCCGAGAGCTTCAACATCTTCAACCACCAGAACATAACCGCGGTAAACACTACCGGCTACTTCATCGGTACCGTCGGGCCCACGGCCAAGCCAACCGGCAACACGCTAACGTTCAACACGAGCAGCGCGAACGCCACCCTGCCTCTCTTTCAATCGGTAACCAACAGCAACTCGAGCGGGTTCTCGTTCTCCCCGCGCCAGCTGCAGCTTGCAGTTCGGGTGCAGTTCTAACAAGCCACACGTACCCTCGAAAGGGCGGCAGCTTCGGCTGCCGCCTTTCTTTGCGCCAAAATAAACCTGAAATCTGTGGCATGGTCTTGATCTCCGAATGAGGGACGTCCCAGTCCCCACGTTTGCCACGCATTGCACCGCAACTACACCACCAAAACGCCACAACGAGCCGTCACTTTCCTCAAAAACCCCTTTTAAAACGCCCATATTCCTCATTCCAACTCAGCAGAAAAAAGTCACTTTCTAATTATCAAAAACTTCGTTAGTCTGCGACTACTCCCTTATCGTCTCCGGACAGGGCGCTTCAAATCTCCGCGGAGAGAGCATGCCGGTTCATCTGAATCGCGCGAAGTTAGGCGCGATCGTCCTGAAGATAGTCTTTGTTTTGTGCGTCTTCCGCACCTCCGGCGCGTGGGCCCAGACAGCCGTGGACGGCGCTATCAGCGGCAGGGTCCTGGATTCCAGCGGAGCCGCTGTCGCAGGCGCCCTAGTGCAAACAAAAGACATAGCCACAGGCCTGACAGCCGAAACCACATCCGGCCGGAACGGAGAATTTTTAATAGCCCGCCTCCCGGCAGGCGACTACCAAATCACTGCAACGGCAGAAGCTTTCAACTCCTTTATCTTCAGCCAGATAGCCGTAGAGTTAGGCAGCATCGTCGAAGTACAGTTCAAGCTCCAAGTCGCTAGCATATCGACCGCTGTCACCGTTACAGCAGAGAACGCAAGCATCGAAGAATCATCAGCTTCCGCGGTCTCCAGCGCCATAACGGAATCTGAGATTGAGCGGTTGCCAGTGAATGGCCGTCAATGGCAAACCTTTGCGCTGCTGACACCTACCGTCAATCCTGACCAGGAGGGAGAAGGCCTGTTGAGCTTCCGCGGTCTCGCCGTAACTCAGAACAGCACACAGATCGACGGAGCAAACGACGACCAGAGCTTCGGTGCCTTGCCACGCGGGACAGCGAGCAAACACGCTGAAAATGAAGAAGATAGTGGCGAAGTAGGAGGAGCGAGCCGCAACGCAGGCTCACAGCGTCATTCTGGCGCGGCCTATACCTTTTCGCAAGCCGCTGTCCGTGAGTTTCGCGTGAGCGGACAGAATTATTCCGCCCTCTACGGCCATGCCGCCGGCGGCGTTGTAACCACCGTCTCAAAAAGTGGCACAAACACGCTTCACGGCACAGCCTCCTATCTGCTGCGAACGAGCGGATTAGGCGCTACGAACCCTTTCTCGATTGCCACAACATACGTAGATGGTCTGGTTACAAGCACAACGGTAAAGCCCCACGACTTGCGGCAGCAATTCGTCGGCAGCATCGGGGGTGCGGCGGTACAGGACAAACTCTTCTATTTCTATGCATACGACCAGCAACGGCGCGGGTTTCCGGCGATATCCGCGCCCGGCGATCCTGCCTTTTACTCGTTGACACCGACGCAGCTGGCATTGCTGGGCAACCGAGGCGTGACGCGCACAAAGATCAATGCAGCATTGAACTATTTGAACAGCCTAACCGGTCCAGTGACGCGACGATCTGACCAGACAGTCAATTTCAGCAAACTTGATTGGCAGGTCTCAGCGAAGAACCGCATGAGCGTGCAATACAACCGGGCAAGGTCGAGTTCACTGGCTGGGGTGAGGTCGGCTCCAGTGGTGGATCGAGGGACGGCCAGTCTCGGCAGCAGTGACGCCAAGGTCGATGCCGTGCTGTCACGATGGATGTGGTTGGCTACGGCCCATCTCAGTCAGGAGCTACGCTTTCAATATGGGCGTGACTTTCAGTTCGAACGAGTGCAGGCTCCTCTGCCTCAGGAACCAGCCGTGGGGCCCGGGGGATATGCGCCGGAGGTGGCGATCGGGTCGCAGGGGTTCACCTTTGGGACCCCGGCTTCGCTTGGGCGTGGAGCCTATCCTGACGAGCGTCGGGTCCAGTTCGCAGACATGGTGACATGGACGCATGGGCATCATCTCCTGCAGGTTGGCGCGGATCTCAGCCTGGTGCATGACTATGTTGCGTCGCTCAGCAATGCAGAGGGGACGTTCCGCTACGACAGCGGGGTAACGAACGGACATGCTGGTGGTCTGGTTGACTGGATCACTGACTATACCTTCGACGTACACGCTTACCCGAACGGAGGATGCCCTTCGATCAACTCTCCTATACACAACTTCTGCTTCACCTCGTTCACGCAGAGCTTCGGGCAACAGACCGTCGCGTTCGATACGCAGGAATGGTCGGGTTTCGTGCAGGACAACTGGCGCGTGCGTCCGAACCTTACAGTGAATGCGGGTCTGCGGTACGACTATGAGCTAGAGCCGCTGCCTCAGCAGCCTAATGCGGCACTGGATGCTGTGTTCGGTCAGAGCGCTTCGACGAGTGTGTTCCCCGAGGACAGGAACAACTTCGGTCCTCGCGTTGGAGTGGCCTGGGAGCCCTTCGGCGCTGGACGCGGAGTGGTTCGTCTGGGCTATGGGTTGTTCTATGGGCGGTTGCCTGGCGCGACGATACGGAGCGCGCTGGTGAATACGGCGATGGCCTCCTCTACGACGCATGTGAGGATTACGCCTTCGACTATTACGGCTTGTCCGCAGGTGGCGAATCAGGGCTTTGGGTATGCCTGCGCGTACCTTGCTGCTCCGCCTGCTGCGGTGGGAGCGACGACTTCGGCTACAGTGTTCGATCGGCGGTTTCGACTGCCTGCTGTTCAGCAGGGGAGCGTGACGGTTGAGCATGAGGTGGGAGCTGGTGTGGTTGGCAGTGCGACTTACCTGATGAACCTCGGTCGGCAGTTGCCGAACTCGGTGGATATCAACATTGCTCCTTCCACTGGGATGAGGCGGTTTCAGATCCAGGGAGGAACTGGCGCGTTGGGAGTTCGCGATGGCGAGACGTTCGCTGTGCCTGTCTATACGCAGCGTTTGAGTACGAGCTTTGGGACTGTTTCAGATATCGTGTCGAATGCCAATGCTAGCTACAACGCTCTGGTGTTGGAGGCGCGACGGCGCAGCCGGAAGGGGTTTGAGTTCCGCGTGAGCTGGACCTGGGCGAAGGCGATCGACTATGGGCAGAACGCTGGAGCTGCGCCTCGAGCCAATGGGCAGTTCGATCCGTTCAGCGTGCAGTATGACAAAGGCCTGTCGCGGTTGAACTATCCGCACAAGATCGTTGTGAGTGCTGTATGGGAGCCGAAGTTTGCGACGGAGCAAAGATGGTTGCGGATGGCGGCGAATGGCTGGATGATCTCTCCGATTTTCAGGGAGACGAGTGGGAGGGCTTATAGCTTCGATGTCTCCGGTGGCACCCGGCTGAGTGGAGGGCGGGAGAGCATCAATGGGTCAGGGGGTGCGGTCTACCTGCCGACTGTAGGGAGGAATACGCTGCGGTTGCCGGATACCTCCAACCTGGATCTTCGGGTGAGCCGGGCGGTGCGGGTTGCGGAGCGGGTTCGAGTGCGTGGGATGGTGGAGGTGTTCAATGTGGCGAATCGGGTGAACTACTCCGGGATCACGCAGCGGGCGTTTCTGGTTGGAAGTGAGGTGGGTGGCGTGACTCCGCTGGTGTTTCAGGATGCGGCGACCGTGGCGGCGGAGGGGTTGAATGTTCGTCCCTTCGGGACGCTTACCGAGGCGGCGAGCGGCTACGCGCGGGAGCGGCAGGTGCAGCTTGGGTTGCGGGTCGAGTTCTAGGGCCTGATGCATCCGAGGTACGTCTTCTTTCTTGTCTAGTGCTGTGAGAGGGAGAGGGTGTTGCCGTCGGGATCGAGGAACCAGGCTACCTTGGCTCCGCCTGGAGCGGTCCAGACTCGGTCGGGGCTTTGGTTCAGGAACTCGTAACGGGTGAAGTGCAGACCCTTGGCGGTGAGTTCGGCGACTGAGGCGTGGATGTCTTCGACCTGCCAGCCGAGGATGGTGAAGGGGAACGGAGTAAAGTCGGCGACGTGGACGATGCGGAGCATGGTGCCATTCGCGTCCATGACGAGGGCAAAGGCGTCGTCGCTGACGAAGCGGAGGCCGAGGACCCCCTCGTAGAAGGTGCGGGAGCGTGCGCCGTCCCGGGTAGGGATAAAGGCGATGATCGGGTTGTTGGCGAGCATGGCGGTTCCTTTCGGGTGAGCCAGTTTAGACCGTGCTGAGGTATTTCCGGGGTACCCCCCCCGGGGGGTACCCCGGCGGATCTCGTTTGGTTTGTGTGGTTTGCGAAATTTAGGTTATGCAAAGTCGTCATACGAAATGGGTTACGGGTAAATTCGTCTTTCTAAAAGGGTTAGCTGCTAAAGAGAAGAGCCCCGGTGGTCTCCGGGGCCCTTTCTTTGATTCTGTATATAGAATACCGGGTTGAGTGGAACTAATCGGCAACGTGGATCTTATTTGTTTTCATGAAGATATAGAGTCATACGACTTGACAAGATTTATGCATCAAGTGTGGCCAGCTAACTTGTCATCAGCGAGTGGCTCATGACTTTTTCATTGGTTGCCACGATTTAGGTGAATAAAAAGCGAAGATAAAATGGTTGCGGAGATTATACCCTTGACGCAAAGGTGGCTACCTTTGAGAACATCGCTGGGATGACAGAGCAAATCGCAGAACAACAAAAAACACCCATTTGGGCCTCCTCGTGGGTTATTGATGCCCTTATTGCCCTTAGTGTGGGTGGAATTATGGCTTGGACGGGGCTCGATATGATCCCCATGCTTGCGATTATTACAGCAGCGTGGATTCTATCCATCGTCCTTTTATGGAGGCCTTTTAAGGCGCAGCACAAAATCGGCAAAGCCATAGGTACCGTCCTATTGACGGGAGCGACAGCGTTAGCCGCATGGTGGGTATGCACATACGACAGACCTATATTGTTGCCGCAGATAGGCGGTCTACTAACTCAGAATTACAACGGGAGCGCTCTTGGAATAGATATCGAAGCTCTTATTAAGAATACTGGACGGCAAAGCGGATATGCCGATAGGTGGAAGCTTTTACTTACCATTGATGGCACAACAATCGAAGGAAAACAGCTTTACGGGCAGTCGTTACCATCTAAAGCTGCAAATGAACCTCAGTTGTATGACCAAGAGCTTCCTCCAGGCAAACCAGTAAGAGGATGGCTTTTTTTTGGATTTCCGACCATCTCCCATGAATTTGCAACGCCATATTTCCTCTGCAACTCTCCTCTCATCGACAAGGTAAGCATAAAGCTTTCTCTTTGGGATTCGAAGATGAAGCGGGAATGGAATCAGAGTAAGCCACTCAAGGATCTAGGTAAAGAAGCGTGTGCTCCATTAGATATCTCCCGAGCAGTACCTCCAGTTTCTGCACGTATAGTTCCTTCACTGTTACCCCAGGTTAGGCCCAAAGCGCCTGAATCACCTACGCTACCCAATATAAAAATTGAAGCCCCACTAACTCAAAAAAACGATGGCCCCTGCGGCATCAACAATATTGGAGGTATCGTTTCAGGAAATACCTGCGTGACTACACCACCGCAACGCACTATAGATACGCAGGCTCTGGAAAGAGCAGTCTCTATTTTGAAAAAAGCTCCCGGCGGTTCAAAGTTCAACATAGTCGTGACTAATGGCAATGACGAAACAGACAAACTCGCTGACCAAATTCAACAGATGCTGATAAAGGGCAAATGGGAACAGCAGAGTCCAAGACGAGACACTAAAGGTGACGGAACCATAAATGGAAGGCGGTTGATCATCGAAGGCGTGACTTGTGATTTCGGTAAAACCGAAGTCATGTCGCACAAATTTGCAGAAGATGCTATGGCTGCCGCAGGTTATCCATGCCAAGCTACAGTTCCTGAATACATTCCACAAACCGAAATTATCCATGGGGAACCGTACATTTTTGAAAAAGTATTGGCTGACATATATATCAGGGTTGCTCCAGCCGCCCCGATTCACTAAGCCGCAGTGAGTTTTTTGTACTCCAGTATGGGAGCCTCAATCAGCTTCATCAACGTATCGCGAAACAGATAAGGATTCTCGCGATTATTGAACCGGAAGGTCATTTCATCGAGGTAAGCGGGAAGATGTTTTGCAGAGACTTTATGCCACGAACCGATAATGCCTCTCTTAAGAAGAGAGAAAGCAGATTCGATTCCATTGGTCGTCTTTTAGTGGTGGCTTGACCTGTTAAAAGGAATTCACCTTGTGTCAAGTATAAGTAATAGTCTTCTTTATTGCTGAATGACGGGGATTAGTTCGACGTCGGCGTCGGCACCGTAGTCGCCAGCTTGGCGAGGATCATGGCTTCGACCTGGTTCCAGACGCGGGGGTCGTTCTCGATTTGGATGTGTCGTTTGGTGAAGACGCGGGCGAACCAGGGATAGCCGGGGCAGGCGATGTCTTTGTCTTTGTACGAGAGATGAATGTTATCGACGATCTGCGTGGTGGCGGGGTTGGCGGCGCGGATGGCGGGACGGCCGTGGAGGAGACCTTCGGTCTGGTAGAAGTTGATGGCCTGAGCGACGTTGGCGGGGATCACGGAGTCGTCCCGGTGGCGCTTTCGGACGCCATCGACTTCGACGAGCAGGAGGACGGGGATGCCGTCGCGCTCCAGCTTGCGGGCTACTTCTACGGCCTCCGAGGCTCCCCAACTGTGACCGTAGAGGATGATTCTGGGCGGGTACTTCTTGACTGAAGGGGTTGCGGTGTCGATGAGGCGAAGGATCTCGCGGTGAGCGTCGTCGCCGTTGTGGTTCTCGAAGATGTCGGCGTGGATGGAGGAGCCGTACTTCTCGCGGAGGCGGCGGGCGAGTTCGACCTCGCCGTGAACCATGTCGGTGCGTTTGATGAATCCACCGGCGAAGCCTACAACGATGAGCGGAGGGAGGGGGGCGACGGTTGTTGTGATCGCGGAGCTTTTGAGAGCGGAGGGTTCGCCGGGAAGAGTGAGCTTCGCCTGCTGGGCGGCGAGCGCGACGGGCAGCAGGAGGAGGAGTGCAGCGGCGAGACGATATCCGGCGAAGCGATATCCAGGGGGCCTGGGGTGGGTTGCAGCGTGCATCGTTTCCCAACTCGATCTACGGCGGTTCAACCGTATCTGAAGATTGTACGTCCGGCAAGGAGATTTGGCTTGGACGTCTGGTTGGCTGCCGAAGACTGCGGCTAACGCTGTAACTGTTGCAGATCGGTTGGTTCCTTCAGGTCTATGGGTAGCTCGGATACTGCGGCGAAACGGGTGGTGGGGAAGGCGTTGGGGTAGTTCTGCTGGATCCAGGACGTCATCTGTTCGCGGACGAGGCAGCGGAGGTCGAAGTTCTCGCTGGAGTTGCGGGAGCTCATGAGGCAGCGGATCTCCATGGTTCGCTCGCTCAGGTTGGTGACCTGGAGGCCGCAGACCTCTTTGTTCCAGAGGGGCGAGGGGTGGACGATGGCGTTGAGTTGCTGGCGGAGCTCCTCGACGGGGATGGAGTAGTCGACGTAGAGGAAGGCCGTGCCCATGATGTCGGCGGACTCGCGGGTCCAGTTCTGGAAGGAGTTCTCGATGAAGTAGGTGAGGGGGACGATGAGGCGGCGGAGGTCCCAGATGCGGACGACGACGTAGGAGGAGGTGATCTCTTCGATGCGGCCCCACTCGCCCTGGATGACGACGACGTCGTCGATGCGGATGGGTTCGGTGAGGGCGATCTGGAGGCCGGCGAGGAAGTTGGAGGCGGTGGATTTTGCGGCCGTAGCGAGGATAAGAGAGGCAATCCCAGCCGAGGCGAGGAGGCCGGAGCCGTAGTGCCAGATGCGGGGGTCGTTGAAGGTCCAGAGGAGGCCGCCGATGTCGATGATGACGACGAAGGTGATCAACATGCGGCGGAAGAGCTGGAACTGGGTGTGGATGCGGCGGGCGCGAACATTGTTGTCGGCCTTGAGGTCGTAGCGGCGGAGCATGATCGACTGGAGGACGTAGATGCAGCCGATGGCGAACCAGCCGAGGGAGGCGACGATGGCCATGATGAAGCCCTGGCGCAGGCCGCTTTCGAGCCCGGCGGGCAGCCCGGGGATAGTGGGAAGAACGATCAACAGGCAGGTGATGAAGAAGATGGCGCGGGCGGGGTGGCTGAGATATCGCTGCACGCCCCATCGTGTGCCCGTGTCCACCGCCTCTTTGCGGCGCAGGACGCGGAAGAGGATGTAGTGGACGACGTTTGCGAAGACGATGGCTCCGCAGAAGAGGAAGATGGCGAAGAACCAGTTGTGACGGAAGTGGACGGCGAGAAGCGTGAGGGGGTATGGCATAAGTAATGCTGGTTCTGCGAGAGCGATGGTTACTGGTGGCAAGCTGCGAGGTCTCCTGGGCGGTTAGATGCAGGGAGATATTGGTGGTGGGTCGTCGCTCAGATTGTCGTCGCTCAGATTAAGGAGGGCGCGCGCGACCAGGTCTGGCTGCTGGCTACTTTTGCTGTAGATAGTTTAGGCCATCGAGGACGGCTTTCTCCAGGGCGATGCGGTGGTCCGAGTAGGAGTGGTCGGTGGTGAAGTGGAGGGCGGTGACCTCTTCGTCGCCGGCTTTGTGGAGGTTTTCGACGAGGGCGTCGGAGGAGGGGGCGGTGCCGTCGTCGGAGGAGATGACGAGCATGGGGCGGGTGGCGAGTTTGGGGGCGAGGTCGGGGATGTTCCAGGTGGCGGCGTTGGCGAGGAGCTCGCGGGCGAGGCTCTCGGGGGTGCAGCCGGCGAGGGGGGACATGCCTTCGGCGGCGAGGCTTTGCGCGATGCGGGGGAGGGCGGCCGCCTGCTGGTTGGCTTTGACGGCGAGGAGCACTCGACCGGCCATGTTGGAGGCAGAGATGAGGCCGACGGCGCGGATGGCGGGGTCCTGCGCGGCGACGTTGGCGGCGATCATGCCTCCCATGCTGTGGCCGATGAGGACGATGGTCTTCGGGTCGGAGCGGAGCTTTGCGGCGTTGGCCGGATCGCGAAGGTAGGCGATGGCGGATTGCGTGTCCTCGATGGCGTGGGTGAAGGAGAAGGCGCTGGGAGAGCCCCAGGCGCCGCGGTAGTTGAAGTAGAGGACGTCCCAGCCGGCGCGGCGGATGGATTGGGCGAGGTCGAGGTTGCGCTCGTTGCCGGGGAAGCCGTGGAGGAGGATGACGACGGGGTGCGGGCCGGGTCCGGAGGCGATGTAGACGAAGGCGTTGAGGAGTGCTCCGTGACTGGGGAGCTGGAAGGACTGCATGGCGGCGGGGTTGGTCTTGTCGGGCGCGGGGTCGGTGGTGATGGGGGATTGGGCGGGGAGGAATGAGGCGCAGAGGAGGATAGCGGTGCTGGCGAGCAGGCGGTGGAGGCGCATGGAGTGATTGTGGTATGTGCCGGACGGAATGTAAAGATGAGGCGCGGAGGAGCGCAGGTTGTCACGGCGCAGGGTCTGAGCGTTGTTACGGAGCCGTTTGTCGAGCCGGTGCGTCGCCGAGGTCGACCGAAGCCAGTCCCGTGAGGCCGAGACCGCGGCCGCAGTCTGTCGCGTAGGCGATCGTCCGGGGTCCGGTCCAGCTGGGGGTGTAGGCGTTGCAGTCTCCGGAGGTAAGCATTGTCTCGTGGCGGGTGGCTGGATCGACGTAGCCCAGTTGCCAGCGATTGTGCTCCAGCTTGGTGAAGGCGATGAGGCGCTCGTCGGGAGAGAGGGCGAAGGATGCGATGTTTCCGTGAAGGGTGGAGAGCAGGCGCGGATGTTTGCCGGGGGCCATGAGAAAGAGACTTAGCCGGTCATTTGTCTGCGGTGTTTTGGCTGTGAACAGGAGCTCTCCAGAGCGTTGGAACGATACAGTGCGCACGTCGTAGTCATCGTCGACGACTTGCGTCGGCGGTGTGGTGCCTGCGCCTTCGAGGCGAGTGATCCAGAGGGTTCCCCTGCCCTTGCGCTCGCGGAGGAACGCGATGGACTGGCCGTCGGCTGAGATGGCGGGAGACTCTGCATCCTGAATCAAGACCTTTGCGTGGGTGTCCTGACTCTGCGGCGCTGCGCCTTCGTCAGGTATGGTCACGATGCGTGAGCCGGTTGCGTCGGCAAGCTCCAGTAATACGGAATGATCTTCTGAGATGGCGAAGGACAGTTGGTCTGGCGAGGCCTGTGCTTTGTCTTCGGGGATTAGCGGGCGGCTTTGTTGATCGATGACGCGATATCCGGCAGGCATCATCGCTGTGAACAGGTAGCCGTTCGATCTGCGCTGTGGAGCGATGGCAAGATAGGTGGTTGCGGGCGGCTGTACGCGCCTGCTCATCTCCTGCTTGAGATGGGCGAAGTGTAGACGGTAGCCGGCGACGCTCGATATCAAGACGACGGCAGAGGCAACACACAGTAGCAGGATGCGCCGACGATCGATTCTCGCGATAGCCGTTGGGGTGTACTTCTTTGCCAGAGAGAAGAGGAAGAGTGCGAACAACAGAATCCCGAGCCAGAGTCGTCCGAAGGCAAGGAATGTGATGAGGGCAGGGCTGAGATGCCGGGGGACGATATGGAGCTCGTTCACCGAGAATAGAGCGTATATCGATACCGCGATGACGGTGAGCCCATAGTCTCTCCGACGGAGAAGTACATCGACGAGCAGGACGATGGGGAGGATCATGACGACGAAGTGATAGCTGGAGGGGACGGGAGAGACGAGAAGAAGCGCAAAGAGGAAGGCTGCCCACTCGAGTTTTTCCCGGTCAGGCTCCGTCGGCGAAGGACGTAGCAGAGCGAACAGGGGAAGGAAGACAGCCAGTTGCCAGAGTGGATAGGCAAGGGCGTAGAGCGATGGAGAGTAGATGGTGGGAGCGGGATTCAGCGCGGGCTCGTAGAGGAAGAGCCGGTGGAGGAAGGCGGCGGCGGATGCATTGTGCACGCTGTAGGGATCGAGCACCTCTCCCTGAAGGCTGCGCGGGAGAATCTGGGTGGCATAGAGATGGAGGACGTTGCCGCCCATCCCGCCCATCCATAGATAGCCGATGACCACCACGATAGCTGTTGCGCAGGCTGTGGCGAAGGCTGCGCGCCACTGCTTCTTCCATACAAAGTAGACGCCGAAGACAAGCGGGTAGATCTTCAGCGCGCCAGCGAGGGCTATGCAGATCCCACAGGCAATCTCTCTGTCGCGGCGATGGAAGAAGTAGGCCATCACGAGGAGCAGAAGGACGATCAGATGCATCTGTCCGTTTAAGAAGCTTGTCTGCAGCGGAATGAAGGCGAGCAGGCAGAGCATCCAGATGCGGCGTCTGCCGAGGGAGGTGGACTGATGCAGCAACTCCGCGCTCGTGCCCAGGAAGATCAGGTTGATCACGATCCAGATCCGCTTGGCGGTGAGTGCCGAGTAGATGGAGAGCGGCACGATCGGCAAGGCTGAGAACGGGGTGAGACCGGCGAAGCCGACGAGGCTCTGGTCCAGGCCCCAGTGATCTTTGATCCGCTGGAGCCAGATCCAGTCATAGATTCGATCGAGGCTGTAGCCTTCGCGAAGCAGCCGCGCTACCAGGTAATAGTTAGGAAAATCTGTATTGAGTACGCGCCATGCAGGACGAATCCCCTTCCAGAAAAGAAGGAAGGCAAGCGCCACACAGCAGGCTGCTTCGAGCCACGGAAGAATTGACCGAAGAATTGAGAGACAAGCGCGGCGAAGATTGGCTCCAGGTCCGGCAACAGTATTGCCACGGCAGCGCTTGGTTTGGCTCTCCATCTTGCCTGAGCTTATTGGGCCAGTTGAGAGGTTTCAACATGGAAGCAGAAGATTTGACATCTTTGAGACAAGTTCCTTACATCGCAGGCGGTTAGAGCGACCTTTGTTGGAATCTCGAGTTGCCACGATCTGAACGGCCTAGAATGAAGATGTGAGCTTTACGGAACAGTACGATGTGGTTGTCGTGGGCGCTGGACATGCCGGGTGCGAGGCGGCGATGGCGGCGGCGCGGATGGGTCTGCGGACGGCGATCTTTACGCTGAACCTGGATCTGATCGCGCAGATGAGCTGCAACCCGGCGATTGGCGGGATCGCCAAGGGGCATCTGGTGCGCGAGGTGGATGCGCTGGGTGGCGTGATGGGCGAGGTGGCGGATGCTACGGGGATTCAGTTTCGGCTGCTGAATACGAGCAGGGGACCGGCGGTCTGGTCTCCTCGGGCGCAGTGCGACAAGGCGCTGTATCGCGTGAAGATGCGCGAGGTGCTGGAGGGGCAGAGGAATCTTTTCATCAAGCAGGCTGAGGTGGTGGACCTGATTGTGGAGGATGTGGCGGTAGACGAAACCGCAGGTCCTTCGACTGCGGCGGCAAAGTACACCGCCTCCGCTCAGGATGACACTTCAGGGAAGAGACAGGCGCGGGTGGTGCGTGGGTTGAGGCTGCGGGATGGGCGGACGGTTCATGCCGGGGCTACCGTTGTGACAACCGGGACGTTTTTGAATGGGTTGATTCATTGTGGGGAGCAGCAGTACACGGCGGGGCGGAGTGGTGAGCCTGCAAGTGTGCTGCTGGGCGAGAGCTTGAAGCGGCTGGGGCTGCGCGAGTGCCGGTTGAAGACGGGGACGCCTCCGCGATTGGATGGGCGCACGATCGAGTGGGAGAAGTTCGAGGAGCAGCCGGGCGATGTCGATCCGACGCCGTTCAGCTTTCGGACGAAGTCGATTCCGCTGCGCCAGATCGTGTGCCATATCGCGCATACGACGCCGGAGACGCTGCGGCTGATTCGCGAGAATGTGCATCGGTCGCCGATGTATACCGGACAGATCGAGGCGATCGGGCCGCGTTACTGTCCTTCGATTGAAGACAAGATCGTGCGGTTTCCGGAGAAGACGCGGCACCAGTTCTTTCTGGAGCCCGAGGGGCTGAATACGCATGAGGTCTACATCAACGGCATGAGCACGAGTCTGCCAATGGAGATTCAAGCGGCGATGGTGCATTCGATTCCAGGGCTCGAGCATGCCGAGATGCTGCGGCCGGGATATGCGATTGAGTATGACGCGATCGATCCTACGGAGCTTGACCGGACGTTGCAGGTGAAGCGCTATGCCGGGCTTTACCTGGCGGGGCAGATCAATGGGACGAGTGGATATGAAGAGGCGGCCTGCCAGGGACTGATGGCGGGGATCAACGCGGCGCTTGCGGTGAAGGGCGAGGCTGGATTCACGCTGGATCGCACGGAGGCTTATACGGGTACTCTGATCGACGATCTGATCAGCAAGGGGACGAATGAGCCTTATCGGATGTTCACCTCGCGTGCGGAGTTCCGGCTGCATCTGCGGATCGATAATGCGGATCGGCGGCTGACTCCGCATGGGCGGCGGCTGGGGCTGATCGACGATGCGGCCTGGGCGGACTACGAGTCCAAGCAGGCGCGAGCGGTAGCGTTCGAGACGCTGCTGGGTACGGCGCGGGTTCGTGCGGAGGAGTTGCCCGCTGCGCTAATGGCACGGATGGATGGCGACGCTGCGGGCGTGACGGGCCAGACCTTCGCGCAACTGGTGAAGAGGCCCGAGGTTCCGATTGAGGAGCTTGCTCCAATGCTCAAGAACCGGCTGGCTGAGGCGGGAGCGGTGCTGGAGCCCTGGGTTGCGGCGATGGACTCGGCTGCTGAGACGGGCAGGTTGCCGGCATGGGTTCGGAACGAGATGAAGACGGTGGAGACGGAGATCAAATACTCCGGCTACCTGGACCAGCAGCGGCGCTCGATGGACAAGATGAAGAAGGCGGAGCGGCGCGGGATTCCTGGGTGGTTCGACTACAGCTCGGTGAGCGGGCTTTCGACCGAGATGAAGGAGATCCTCTCGCGGGTGAGGCCGCAGACGCTGGGTCAGGCCAGCCGCATCGCCGGGGTGACTCCGGCTGCGATCAGTTTGATCCACGTTTATATCGAGATCCAAGGCAAGCGCCAGGCCGTTAGTTAGGTGAGCGGAATCCGTTGATGGATACCAACGTCTAATGAATAAGAGACGAGGACGCAGATGAAAGTTTTGTTGGCAATCGCTGTCTTGCTGTTCCTAACGTGGTTCGGGTGGAGGAGAGTATCGATGGGAGCTATGGCGGCAGAGCGCAAGGAGCCGATTCCGGCGGCTGCGGTGGATGAACAGAAGCCGTCAACCTCGAAGCATGAGACTGCGGTGTTTGCGGGTGGATGCTTCTGGGGAACGCAGGCGGTGTTTCAGCGGGTGAAGGGCGTTGAGAAGACGACCGCGGGATACGCGGGCGGTTCGGCGGAGACGGCAACGTACTCGCAGGTGACGACCGAGACGACGGGACATGCGGAGTCGCTGGAGATCGTATTCGACCCGGCGAAGATTACGTATGGGACGCTGCTGCGCATCTTCTTCAGCGCGGCGCACGACCCGACGCAGTTGAATCGGCAGGGGCCGGATGTCGGGATCTCCTACCGTTCGGCGATCTTCTACACGAGCGACGAACAGAAGAAGATTGCTGAGGGCTACATTGCGCAGCTGGACGCGGCGAAGGCGTTCTCCGGGCCGATTGTGACGCAGGTAGTTCCGCTGAAGAAGTTCTATGTGGGCGAGGACTATCACCAGGACTATGCGTTGAAGAATCCGAACAATCCGTATATCCAGGTCTGCGACGTGCCGAAGATCGCGGCGTTGAAGGCGCAGTTTCCTGATCTGTTCCAGACGTATAAGGGACACTGAAGTCTCTCAGATCGATTGAGAGAACTTACTGTGTGACTTCGCCTTCGGGTTCGTCGGTGGGGTTGTCGATCTCTGCGTGGAAGCCTTCGAGGAGTCGTTCGAGGAAGGCGTCTTTGTCGACTTTGCTGTCCTGCATCTCGTGGGCCAGGGCGACATGACGTGCGAGGTCGGCGAGGACGATTCCCCAGGCGAAGGGGTCCTCCCATGCTCCGCTGCGGATGCTGACGTGTTGCGCTTGGTTCGCGATCCAGACGCGCATCACCTCAAACGATGCTTTGTCTCGTTGTGCGGCAGGCGGAATGTCGAGGAACTTATCTGCGGCCATGTGATCTCCATTTCAAGCCTATGGCGAGTTGCTATCATGATGGTAACTAGAGAGTAAACGCTCTTGCGCTCCCGGTTTTCCGTCTTATCCACAGAGCCTTCCTTGTTTCCGCAGGCCCAGTGTCACTAACGTCAGAGATTCCTATGGCTACTTACCCCCACATTGTTGGCGAGCAGGAACGTCCCGTAGCCGTTCATGCGGAGATGACGATCCTCGGCGCCATGCTGGTCGAGCCGGTTGCGATCATCGACGCAACGATGCTGTTGAAGACGGATGACTTTGCGCTGGACTCGCATCGCAAGATCTACAGCGCCATGTTGCATCTGGTCGAGGTCGGCCATGCGGTCGATATCGTCACGTTGACGGATCACCTGAGTAAGAAGAAGGAGCTGGACTCGGTCGGGGGATTGCCGTATCTGGCATCGCTCAGCGAGGGGCTGCCGCGCAAGCTCAGCATCGAGAGCTACGTCCGGATCGTCCGGGACAAGAGCCTGATGCGCCAGCTGCTGACCGTGTGCGACATGGGCATGGTCGAGGCATCGGATCAGAGCCGCGAGGCGTTGGACGTTCTGAACCAGGTCTCGAGCCGGTTGACGGAGATATCCGAACACGCGGTCACGGGTGGGTTCTCCGATATTGCGGGGATCGTCAAAGATTCGTTCGGCTCCATCGATGCGCTGTATGAGCAGGGCCGCGAGGTTACGGGGCTGGCTACGCACTACATCGAGTTCGACCGGATGACGAGCGGGTTGCAGGAGTCGGAGCTGATCATCATCGCGGCGCGGCCTTCGATGGGCAAGACGGCGTGGGCAATCAATATTGCGGAGAACGCGGCGGTTCGCGGGGGCAAAGTGGTTGCGGTCTTCTCGCTCGAAATGAGCAAGGCGAGTCTGCTGCGCAGAATGCTGGCCTCGCAGGCGCTGGTGAACTCGAAGGCGATCCAGACGGGAATGCTGATGCGTGACGACCGGGCGAAGCTGATCAACGGGCTGGAGCGGTTGATGGAGTCGAAGATGTTCATTGACGACACGCCGGGTATTACGCTGGCCGAGATGCGGGCGAAGGCGCGGCGGCTGAAGCAGCAGCAGGGGCAACTGGATCTGATCGTCATCGACTATCTGCAGCTGATGACCGGCTCAGTGGGGGCGCACCAGAAGGGCTTCGAGAACCGCACGCAGGAGGTCTCGGCGATCTCACGCGGGCTGAAGGCTCTGGCGAAGGAGATGAAGGTTCCCGTGGTCGCGCTGTCGCAGCTGTCGCGTGCCAGTGAGCAGCGTGGCGGCGACAAGAAGCCGTTGCTCAGCGACCTTCGCGAATCGGGATCGATCGAGCAGGACGCGGACGTGGTCTGCTTTATTCACCGCGAGGAGTACTACGATCGCGAGAACGAAGATCTGAAGGGCAAGGCCGAGATCATCATCGCCAAGCAGAGAAACGGTCCGACGGGAAGTTTGCATCTGGCTTATCTGGCCGACTACACACGCTTCGAAAATCTGCAGGCGGGCGGGGACTCCGGAGGGTATTAAGCGCGGCGGGCTCGTCGAGGAAACTGTACTTTGCAAAAGGCTACTGACAGTACGGTGTCAGTAGCCTTTCCTTATGCTGCAGATGTTAGAGATGAGCATAAGGAGGCAGTATGAGCGAGCAACGGGCGAAACGGGGATCCGCAGTGGCGTGGTTTGAGATTCCTTCAAGAGATCTGGATCGCGCGCAGAGGTTCTACGAGACGATCCTGCAGTGCACGATGAAGAAGGACGACTTCGGCACGAAGGAGGATGTGGTGTGCGTCTTCCCGGCGGAGCAGACTGGCGTCGCGGGCGCGTTGATCAAGCGGAGCTTTCATCGACCGGGCAGCGATGGAACGATGGTGTACCTGAGCTGCGATGGCAAGCTGGATGCCGTGATCAGCAGAGTGGAGGCGGCGGGCGGGAAGGTGATCGTCCCACGTACGCCGGTCCCGGGCGGCTATGGTGCGTTTGCCTGCATGCGGGATTCGGAGGGAAATCACGTGGGGCTGCACACGGCGATATGAAGGCTTTGCCGCATCCTTCCACAGAATCCAAACCCCTTCGATCCGAACCCCTGCAATCCAACTAGGATAGGTGCATGCGACGAGCAGACCGATTGTTTCGTATCGTGCGGACACTGCGCGGAGGGCGCCTGCAGACAGCGCAGGCGCTTGCCGAGCGGCTCGAGGTCTCGGTGCGGACCATCTACCGCGACGTGAGCGATCTGCAGGCGTCGGGAATGCCGATAGAAGGTGAGGCCGGCGTCGGATACACGCTGCGACGCGACCTGGATCTGCCTCCGCTGATGTTCACGCGAAGCGAATTGACGGCGCTGGTCCTGGGCGCTCGGCTGGTGCAGGCGTGGGGTGGAGCGGAGAGCATGGTCGCCGCGGGAGAGGCCCTTCAACGCATCGAGGGCGTTATTCCAGTCGAGATGCGGGAGCGGCTGGACAAGATCCTGATGTATGCGCCGGGCGGTTTTCAGATGCGGCCGCATCTCAGGGAGCGTCTCGACGTACTGCATGAGGCCTGCATGGCGCGCCGGGTCATCGCGTTCGGCTATGCGCGGGAAGACGGCGAACGCAGCCAGCGCGATGTGCGTCCGCTGGCCCTTTATTTCTGGAGCGGGGTCTGGACGCTCGCCTCCTGGTGCGAGCTGCGCCGCGACTTTCGCGTCTTCCGGATGGACCGCATGGAGGAGCTGCGAGTGCTGGACCGCGAGTTCGTGCAGAAGCGCGGGCAGCGGCTGGAAGACTTTCTCCAGCAGGTAGAGACGCGGCGCCCGGCCAGTGCCACTAACGACTGTAGATGAATGCTAGCGCTGTTTCTGCGCCCAGGGTCCCATCATGATGTCGTCGACTGTGCGGCCTGCGCTGGCGGGCATGGTCATCCCAACTCCGGTTGTCGCGTGCGGCGCCAGGTTGGGCGGCCACAGGGGATCGGCGGCGGCGATGGGTGGAAGAGCGACATCGGGAATCGTGGTGCCGTTCTTCGCGTTCATCGTGTCGATGAACGTGTTGGCGACTACGGCATAGCCGGTGTTCGTGGGGTGGATGCCGTCGAGCGAGAAGATGCCACCCAGGAAGCCGGTCGTGCCGGTATAGCCGTTGACGGTCACGCCGGATGCGGAGACCTGGTTGAACAGTGCGTTGATGTCGACGAGGGTGGCTCCTGCGGCCTGCGCCTGCTGGGCAATCACCTGGTTGTAGGCGACGACCTGCGCCTTTACGGTAACAATCTCGGCGGCGGTCAGTACGCCGGGATCGGAGATGGGCGTCTTCTGGATTCCAGTGAGTATGGCGGCGATCTGAGTGAGACCGGCGGGAGTTACGAAGTCTCCCGTGGTGATTCCGAAGAGCGAGCTCAACGTGGCGACAGGCAGATGCGTCGCGGCGGAGTACTGAGCAAGTACGCTGGCCGCGGGTTGCAGGTAGGGCACAAGCGTCACGTCCGGAATGTTGCCGATCACGAGATGAGCGCTCGTCTGTGTGGTCAGCTGCAGTATCAGGGCCGTGTATTGTGCGGTGAAGTCCGCGACCGAGGTCATGGCCACAGGAGTGCCGGCGAGGTCGGCGACCAGCGCGTCGTTGTTGCCTGCCCAGAGGAAGATGGTGGTCGGTTGGGCCTTGATCGCGAAGGTGGCCTGGCTGTAGTTCTGCCCATAGCCGAGGCCGGGAAAGCCAAGGACGAGCAGGTTGATCAGCTGCTGTCCCGAGACCGCGTCGGGGAGGGGGACGGTGTTGGCAATGTCGTTGACGAACGCACCGGGGACGGCGAGATCGGTCGCCTGGACTGCGTAGTTATCGCGGCCCTTGGTGACTCCGGGGGTGGGTAAGATGATCGGCGGCGGACCGACCGATACGAGCTGCAGCACATTGGGTGCACCGGGAGGGGCGATCAGCGGCAGGGTGATATTGAAGTTCGCCTGTGTCGCGAGGAGCGGAGCCCAGCCGTGGACTTGCTGCGTATCGAGCAGGGAGCTGTTCTGATAGCCGGCGGTCAGGGAGTCGCCGAGGAAGACGGTGGTGGTGAAGTTGCCGACGTTTTTGGCCTGAGCCGCCTTGACCTCTGCAAGCGGGTCCGAGCTGTTGCTGCCACAGCCTACGATTGCGGCACTGATGGCGACGGCAAGCAGCGGCATGCAAATCCGTGACATTGAACGACTATTCATTTTCATGGCGGCACACTGACCCTTTGAAAGCGTCGCAAAACCCAAATGCCTTTGCGACGGGGATGCTTTCTTCAGACGTGGCTTTGTATCACAGGCGGGGTGCGATGTGGAATGGGTGTGCCCCTGCGGCTCGGTATCCTCAAGTAGCAGCGATAGGATAGTGGTTGTGAAGAGTTGGGTGGAGGTCTCAGAACAGCGGCTGGCGGCTAACTATAGGTTGTTGGCAAAGATGGCCGGAGAGGGCACGTCCGTGCTCGCGGTGGTGAAGGCGAATGCGTATGGGCACGGTGCTACGGTGTGCGCTCCGGTGCTGGCGCGGGCTGGGGCGGAGTGGCTCGGCGTCACCGATGTCACGGAGGGCGCTGTGGTCCGCGCCGCACTTGCAGCAGCCGGATTGCAGCCGAGCATCCTGGTGATGTCCGGGCTGCTTGCTGAGGATGCCGATGCCATCGTGCAGCATGGGCTGACCCCGATTGTGTGGAATCGGCAGCAGATGAAGTGGCTGGCTGAGGCTGTGGGCCGTAGCGGCTCCGATGTGCCGTTGGCTGTTCATCTGGAGATCGATACCGGCATGGCGCGGCAGGGCGTCGCGCTTGGCGATGAGCTGCGGGAGGTGCTTCACTGGCTCAGCGAGCAGCGAAGGCTGAGACTGGATGGCGTGATGACGCACTTTGCCTCTGCCGAGGTTGCGGGGTCGGCGCAGACGCTCGATCAGCAGGAGCGGTTCGAGGAGGCGACGCGCGCGGTTGCCGAGGCTGGTCTGCGGCCGGCGTGGGTCCATGCCGGGAACTCGTCCACGATCGACAACAACGCGGATCCA